>FUFK010046628.1_pt1 | contig 10292 bp, 16 predicted proteins | sample 1021851 | NCBI WGS metagenome assembly FUFK01 (sample SAMEA51879418, study PRJEB19060) | metagenome
GAAAAAATTTTAAAGTGTAAAATTAAATATGATAAACTTGCATTAAGAGAACCTCGTACAGGTCAGCAAGTTTATGACCGTATCGTCTGGGAAAGATTAAGATCGATCCTGATTAAACGATACGGCCGTTTAGATGATTAACCTGCTACTTCTTCTTCGGCAACAGGTGTTTCAATTTCTGTGTCATCGTTAGATGGCATCTCTATAGTTATAGTTGGAATTGGCAAATCTTCAATAACTGATACTGTATTCTCTCCATAGTTATGTCCAAGAACAAATGCTATGATAACAATCAATATGTATAGAAGTTTCTTTAACATTTAGTTTCTCCTAAAATGTAAATTTACTACCTACCGACCAAGAAGTTGTTTCTACTCCAGAGTCTAGGTCAGCCATTTCACCCTCAGCATATACAGTAAGAGAGTCAGTTAAGTCATGAGCAACTCCTCCTGTATAATAGTGTCCTGTGCCTTCCTTGTCACCGTAACCGATAGAGAATATATCGTAACTCGCAGTTACCTCTAATCCATATTTGTCGATTGCAGCATCGTAGATAGTATAGCTTGAACTCATTGAGATAATACCTAGGTCACTTGAACCTGCTACACCCCAATAAGATATGTCGTTGTTCACATCATCGGCGTATCCGAAAGATATATCACTATCCATAATATTCATCGAAGCAGTATACTCATACTGATCGAAAGCATCGGTGTTACTAGAACTACCATCAACAATACCTAGGCTATCGATTGATAGTGGTCCTACAGTTGTTGATATAGCTAAAGTCTGTGAAGACCTTGATGCATAGTTCCAATCTGCGTTTGATCCATACACATTAAAGATAGAAGTCTTACCTCCTATGTTATCTGTGAAAGGGTGAGATTGTCGACCTACCGATANAGAACCTAATGGTCCTTCTAATCCTGCATATGCAAGTTTAGAGTCAAATGTATTTGACCCTGCGTCATCTGTGTCAACACCGACTTCAATCTTACCAAAGCCAGCTAGAGTGTCACCTTCTAACATTATGTCCGAGAAGTCAACACCTAGTGATGAACCGTTGTCTTCAAGTTTATGGTATGACTTGCCTGCAGCGTTTTCATCGTTTGACCATTTATAGTTGATTGAGCCATATGGTGTTACATCTGCTGCACTTGCTTGATATGCAAATAGACATAGACCTACGGCCGTNATTGTTAATATTTGTTTTAACATTGTACTCCTTAATTAGGGAAGGCAAAAACGAAAGGAATCAGCCTCCCCTATATTTTAGTTAATATTCAAATCGTGATTAGTCTTTTTTAATGAATGAAATAATACCCCAAATAATAGCAGCGTATGCTAATAGATTGAGAAATGGTCCGCCTAATAGAATGACAAGACCTAGTGCAACTAATGCACCTCCTGACCAAGAAGACATTTCCTTGATCCTACTTTTAATCCAGTCTAACATGAATACCTCCTTGTTATACTAGTTATTATATTTAGTCAAGTTTCATTGTCGAATTGAAGACTGGCATCCAATCTTCAGCATTTCGTAATCTATATCCACTAATGTGTGTATAACCATTACGCTCAGCCCAATGAACTCTACGATGGCCAGTGCTAATACGATTACCAATATAAGAAACGATTATCGGGTGCACAAGACCAGTACTAGATAGATCCTCAAATAATTCTTCATTATCCGAGCCAGATTTTAGGGGGTACCTATTCTCTAGTACAGATATATCTATCTCTACATACAGATGCGGGAAAAGATTTTTTTGAGATTTTAAAATTTTTTTCATATACCCTCTACGGTATCTTTCTACTTCTAGATCGATTACATTGTCCTCTCGGATTGCGTGTATGCGATTGAGTATATAGTCTTTCACTTACTCTTACCGGGTTTGCCGGTACGATGATCAACCTTTCCTTTACGCTTAGACGAATGTATCTCTTCTCTTTGTAGTCTACGACTCTCCGTTGGACTCAAATGCCAACCATGTCTTTCACTATAAGATAAGACATTACCTCTCCAATCATATTTGTAGTTATTCTTCTTTACCATGGTATCAATGTAAATCCTATTCTATTTAGTATTAACTCACAAACGAATAGAGCAAATCCACATACAACGATTTGCCAAGTCCAATACTTCCAACCAGTAAGAGATAAGGCCCACCTTCGGAGTTTGCTTCTTGCCGCAAGAGTATACAGCTTCTCTTTGATACGAAATATTCCTAACATCTTTTATTACATTTATAGATTAGAAAAAGTTTTAAAAATTTAAACATAGCCTTTTCTAGTTAAGGTCGATTGGTGTTCCGTCTATGTCTACTGATGCACCACTTATCTTGATGTCACTCCCTGCNATCATGTTAAACTTACCCTCACTATTCAATGATATGTTGGCCGCGTTAGCGTTAAGGTCACCGTCGGCCTTAAGGTTTACATTACCCTTGACGACAATGTTGGCGGCACCTCTATCTACTTGTATGTTTAGGTTGGCTCCGTCATCTATCTGTATGTCAAAGTTCTGGCCTTCTATTCTATCTGTATTGACTAGTATCTTCATCGATCCATTGACCGTAAGTGTTTCATTGTCTTTGATGTTGGTGAAACGATTGAGTGCAGTGTTGTGTTCATCACCGGCCGTATGGTTCACTCTGGTTCCGTTCTTCGATAGTTCCATGTATGTTCCACTATTGTGAAAGATGTTGATACGAGCGTGGTCTGGCGTATCGTCAAACTCTAGTAGGTGGCCGGTTTCTGTTTCGTATACATGGTTGAGTGGATAGGTCGGCTTGTATGTTCCACTAATTGTATTGTCACTATTGGCCACACGCGGCTCAGAGAATGTATTGAATGTAACCGCATCGATAGTAAGGTCTTCGTTCACAGTAGATACAGTAAACTGGTCACGGCCGGCGGCTGCAACATCTACATGACGGGTGCCTTCTCGAAAGTTCGGATTGGTCGCAGTTAATACACCACGGGCCAGTTCATTGATGTCACTCTCTTCTGGTGTCTTCGGATAGTATGAACGATTATAGTCCACTTCACCAGAGTCACTGCTTCTTCGTGTAGGATCTGCAAAGCCAACATTAGGATTACCGTACTGTCCAGGTGCTCCCGGCAGGGCCCCAAGAATGACCGGCTCCTGACAGTCCACATCCCTAAAGAACCCTACGATGTGAGTTCCTAGTACCAGAAAGTGAGGTGTAGTGCCTAGTCCTGACATACCTGAGGATTCAGTAGAAGTCATAACCGTAGCCCAAGGCAAATCCTCTGTAGGTAGAATGGTTTTGTTTTCTGTGTGGTATCCTACGGCTCTCACTCGAACACGGCCTACCTGTAGTGGATCATTACGGTCTTCGACAACGCCGATAAACCAATGAAATCCATCTTTCCCCATGAAAATCTGTTCAACCATTAAAATTTTTCTCCCATAACTTGTTAGTTCAGTCCACTACGCTATACTATTTAATCGTCCTTTTTCGTAGAACTAGCTTNNACATATCTCCAGACACGATTACAGTAACCACACTGCGCAGTATTGCTCTCTTCATCTATGTAGTAGTATACATGAGGGTGTCCGTCAGCACAGAATACTTGTCGTGTATAGACGATACTCTCGTTACAATCTCCGCAGCANTCAGGTGTACCACACTTATCGTGTATCTTTGTCATCTTATTATCGTGCATTCTTCTTCTTATCTTCTTTTAGTGCAAAGTTGAGTACCTCGTATTGTCGTTTCTTTTCTTCATATTGTTCTTGTGTTAATCGGTGCCATCCGATACATTGTCCAGTAGGTGATCGTTTACAAGTACATTTGCTCATGTTGTTCTCCCNTGGTTAACTCCTCGTTCNTCTTCNAGTTCATCTTTCTCGTNNTCNATAAACGGAAANTGTAGTTGCGTTGCACTACCGTTAGAAGAGTATACTATGTGTTTATTCATCTCTCGTTGTGTTCTCTCGGCTTTTGCTCGTCTAGACTCTTGGAGAGATAGTGCTAATTCTTCTTGCTGTTTCTCTAATTCTTCGTGAAAATATCGTGGCATAAAAAAATCTTTAACTCCTAGTCTATCGTAGTATTCTGTGAGGTTTCATTCGAAGGGCTAAACATAGAGTCTATACTCTCGTCTAGTGAGTCGTAGGGTTGAGCTACCGAGTCCTTTGAACAATCCATTGTTATCGTATACTCGTTCTTTGTAACTGTGTGTACTAAACTGTTTACGAGCCATCGTCCTGATAGTTTCTTACTCTCTACTGTATCACCTTCTTTTTCGACAGGTTGCCTTGCGTTAATCAGTAATTCGACTATATCACCAGCTGCAATCTCACTATGTCCTGCAACGACTGCTGACAGTTTAAGTGTATCGTACATAATTCTTCTTGCATGGTTTCGACTCTTGTTTACATTGTGAGTTGTAGTCATATCACTATGTAGGTTAAGTGAGTTAGGTGANACCATAATTCGTGACTCATCGTAATCCGATAGTGACTTCTTTGTGTTGATGTCTTCAAATGTTTGTGAGTATAGTGGATTAGAGTCTTCGTCTGTGTGTTTCTCATCGTCATACTCCTTTAGATAGTTGTATGAAGTTGTTGATACACTCTTTTTATATGTGTCGTGTATATAGTGTTTTATGGCTAGTCCACCGGCTCTTAAATCGGCATTAGTGTCGTGTGTATTCTTAATTTGAACACTCCTCATTGTTTTCATGTCTAATTCAATGTCTTTGATTCCACCCTCTCTATCGACTAATCCCTCATTNAATTGTGCAACAGGTAGTTTAGGTTTACCGTCTTGTGTATGTGTNAGACTACCTAGTGATCGTATGTTATATCCACGATGATTTTCAAAGAATAAGAATCCATGTCCATGTCGTGGTGATGTTGCTTTCTTTATGAGTTGATTTATAACCTCNTATGGCCTTTTGAATACACCTACATATTTTGTTGATTCAGCTGCTAATTCTGTTGCGATTGACTTCTTTACACCTAAGTCATTNTTCAGTATCTTGCTACAAATGTCACTTATGTTACCTGTATATGCTCGTGATACTTTTGTATGCGCATCACGGTATGCATCAGTTGTTGTGAAGTGTACCATGTATGATTTCTCACGCTCTCTTGTCTTGACAATACTATCGACTTTGTATATACGGCCACGGTGTGTTTCGAAATCTATTGATTCCATGTTGACACCAGGACGATGTAACTTGAAACTGATTTGCTCTTGACCTATGATTGGTAGATTATCTATATGGTTATGTGAGTCTAGTATAACTAGATTGCCCTCCATGTTTGGCCTGAATATAGACTCGTAGATATTCATCTCAACCACAAGGTTTGACATATCTATTTTTTTACCTGATGATGTAAGTATTTCTACTTTACCTAGTCGATAATCACCTGCAAAATGTGTTGACTCGAACTGGCTATTGCCTTCACTCATTACTGTTTCCTAATTAATCTATCAAATTCTTCTACAAACTGACGCAGATATACTCTATCCAGTAGTTTTATTCTTCTTTTATTATCCTGTTCGTTTTGTTCGTGTTCTCTATTTGTAACTGCTATCGCACCTGTAGTATCACTTGACACTATCAGTTTAATTGTAGTGTCACCACTCGACTGAGCAACCTCATGATGATGGACACTATCCTCATTACCTGCACCATACTTTTCTGTAATAAAATCATTTAGTGATCGTTGAGGTATAGGAAAGTCAAATCTATTTGTAAATCCATTCACAAGTAAAACTACAAAGTGATATTTAGGGTCTCCATAATATTTTGCAGCTACTATCTCTGGTGTATCACCATCTCTTACATCATAACTATCCATAACTAGTGTGTTTAACTTAATATTATTGCGCAGTGACACCCTACGCATAATGTCTGTGACTAATTTACGGTTACCTGTGTTCGATAAATCGTATTCGTATGTAGGATATGTTTGAAAATACATTAAAATCCTTCTAAAATTTTCTCTTTTGTCATGATCTCATTCTCTTGGAATGATAGTGATAAGTTAGTTCTTTGAGGTGGAGGTGAAGCACCATCACCACCTGATGGTATTGGTCGCATAGTTTGATGTTCATTACCGTATGTCACACTAATTGATCTTAGCGTACAGCCACTTATCATCGGGTACCATGCATTCTCTACACCTTGATACATATAATGCATCTCAAATTCTGATGGAAAGATTAAGTATCTACCTAATTTAGGATCTACTGGTCTTTCAGGATGCGCATGAAACTTAAATAACTTGATTATCTTATCTATAACCTCTACTTCTTCTTGCGACTTTGGAAAGAAAGAGAAGTTAAAATTAAATGTTCTTTGATTTACTCGTTCAAATATTGCTTCTAGGTTAGGGTCTAATGCTCTTGCTGTTGCTTTTCTGTATACTTGTTCAGCATTACCCATTCCTACTAAATCAGTTGCGGCACCAATTAGTTTTACTGTGAATGTATCTTTTAATTGATTTGTAACTTGATCAAATAAATTTTCACTACCTAGTGTTTTTAATATGTCACCACCAGTTGCAACCATCTGTCTTCCAATGTTACCTGCTATACCTGTTTCCTCATCTCTATATCCAATCGTATATGAAGCTTGAATACTAGGTGGCATATATAATGCTATCGCATCTTTGGTTCTTTTCATTGTCTGGCCAGTAGTCTTAGCTGCACCTGACATTGTTCTTTCAGTTGACCTAGGGTTTAGTGTTGGCTCAGAAAAATCTTTCTTTGCAGAATATTGAACACCTACCTCTTTTGCTGAACGAACTGCTCTCTCTTTATCAGTTCCTTCATTGACTCTAGAGGTNACTTGACTGCCTGCNTACTTGCTTTGTGTCTGTTCATAAATATAGAATAGCATGTAGTGACCATTTTCATTACTACCCAAGTCTAATGGATATTGTATCGTACCTAGGTTATATTCATCACCTCTTTCTAAAGATGAAAAGGTTTGATTNTCACCNGGTTCTTGTTTTGACTTGTATATTTGTGATGTTGTGTTTCTTGGCTTACCCACTCTAGAGTGTGAAGCGTTTCTTAACATCAGGTCTACTATTGCTTTCATACTTACTATTTATGATGAGAACCAGAAGCTACAAAGGAAGATATAAACCATCTAACCCAAAAAAATATAAGGGTGATCCGTCTAACATAATCTATAGAAGTTTATGGGAAAGGCGTGTCATGGTGTATTTAGACACTAACCCAAATATTATGGAATGGAAGTCGGAAGAGTTTTGCATAGCATATAATAATCCAATAACTGGTGGCATGTCAAGATATTTTCCTGACTTTTGGATAAAATATCGAAACAATAATAATATTATAACACAAAAAGTGATAGAAGTCAAACCAAAAAAGTACACTAAACCACCACCGAAAAACCCTAAAAGAAAGACTAAGGTGTGGAAGAACGATGTTTTAGAGTACATTAAAAACAGAGCAAAGTGGGATGCAGCTGAAAGATATTGTAAAAAGAGAGGTTTTGAGTTTCAGATACTAACAGAAGATTTCCTATCACCATATAAATAGTCGTATGGCTAGTGTATTCGATGATATTAGAAAAGCAGCAGGTGATAGAGATAAATCTATTAACTGGTACCGAACTAAAATTAGAGATTTAGGAAACCGTATATCAGCAAGTAAATTGTTGAGAGGTGGTAAAGTTAGAACACGACCTCGTATGAACGAATTGCAAATGTTTTTTTACGATCCTAAATTTAAAAGAGAACTACCTTATTATGATAGGTTTCCGTTAGTGTTACCTATTGAAAGATATACTGATGGATTTCTTGGAATTAATTTTCATTACTTACCACAGCCGTTGAGAATACAATTATTAGAAAGACTTGATGCAAGAAACTTTGAAGGTGATTACTCTTCACTCAAAAGAATTAAATTAATTAAACCTTGTATCAAAAGATATTTAACAAGTAAGTTTAAGTCTGGCTTTTTAAGACTAGACGAAACAGATTACTTACCTGCGGTTCTTATGCCTGTTGCACAATTTCAAAAGGCTAGTGAGAGTAGAGTATTTGCAGATAGTAGAAGGAGAGCAAGATAGTGGGTGCAGTTGATATATTATTAGCAAACATATCAAAACATGGTGGGTTAGCTAAACCTAATCGTTTTTTAGTTCAAATTGCATTACCACCTAGTAGACAATTTGCTGAGCAATTCCAAAGACTAACTTCACAAGAGGACATAGGTCCACCCGAACAAGGGTTTGGAACACAAACTGTTTTTGCTATTGATCAAAGAACTGTATCATTGTTTTGTGACTCAGTATCAATGCCAGGTAGAACTGTAAACAATGAACAGGTTAGACATTTTCAAGACCCATACAAGTTACCTACAAGTGTAACCTATGGAGAAAGTGCGATGACTTTTTTATGTGATAAAGATTTAAAAGTTAGAACCTTTTTTGAAATATGGCAAGATACTATTAGAGATAGAGAAACAGGTATGTTTAACTTCTATGAGGAATATGTATCTGACATAGCAATATTTCAATTAGATGATCAAGATGTTGCAGTCTATGGTTGTAGATTAGAAGATTGTTATGTAGGTGACTTAGGTGCGATTGAATATAGTAATGCATCAACAGGTGTCGTAAGACAACCAGTCACTATGCAATTTAGAAGATGGTCGAATATTGCTCTCGATAGTCAACCATCAACATCTGTGAGTCAAGCAGGTAACGAGGTGCCTAACNGAGCACCAACAAGAAGAACAACATTTAACTTAGGTGTGAAGATTAAATTATAAGGAGATAAAATGGCTTTACCAAATTTAAATACTGAAAAATATAGTATGACTTTACCATCAACAGGAAAGAAACTATCTTTTAGACCGTTTCTGGTTAAGGAAGAGAAAGTTTTATTACTTGCTCAAGAGGCAGGTAAAATCAATGAAATGACAAATGCATTGAAAACAATTATTAAGAATTGTACCTTTGGAAAAGTAGAAGTTGACAATTTACCNTTTTTTGATTTAGAGTATATGTTTATAAAAATACGATCTAAATCTGTAGGTGAGATTTCAAATATCAAAGTGACTTGTCCTGATGACAATGAAACACAGGTACCTGTAGAGGTTAACCTAGAAGAGATTGAAATGGTAGTTGATGATAAACATACAAACAAAATAGAATTAACAGACGATGTTACTGTGTTATTTGATTACCCCACACTAGCATCTTACAGTCAGATTAAAACTGAAAGTTATGATGACATGATGAAAATATTAGCTGATTGTATATCTGAGGTTCATAATGGAGAAGAGGTTTTCTCAAAAAGTGATATGGGATCAAAAGAAAAGATAGAGTTTTTAGAAAACTTAAACAGAGCTCAGTTTAATAAAGTGCAAACTTTCTTTGAAACTATGCCAAAGGTTTCTAAAACTATTGAAGTTGTAAACCCAAAGACTGAGGTTAAGTCTAAACTAACATTGGAGGGAATGCAAAGTTTTTTTTAATATGCCTCTCGCATATTGATTTGGAAAACCATTATAGATTGAACTTTGAATTTATGCATGTTCATAAATGGAGTTTACATGATGTTAATAATATGGCACCNTATGAGAGGCAAACATATCTACTCATGTTGAATGAATGGATAGAAGGTGAAAACGAAAGAGCTAAAAAGGAGAACGCTAAGTATGGCTGAAGAAGTTAAAAAAGATTATCACCCAGCAGATAGTAATGGTGATGGAATTGTAAGTGCTGAAGAGCATAAGATGTATCTAGAGTTCAAAAGAAAAGAACTTGAAGATCAAGATGCTATGCGTGATGCCCAAAGAACTATGGCATGGTATTCGTTGTATGGTATGTTATTATATCCTATAGCAATAGTTATTGCTACAGTTGCAGGATTAGACCAAGGTGCAAAAATACTAGGTGACATGGCAGGTGTATATTTTATCGCTGTTGCAGGTATCGTTGCAGCATTCTTTGGTGCTCAAGCTATAGGAAAAAATAAGAAGTAGGTAATATGAAAATATCAGATAATACAAGTATCAGTATGCCGATGAGAAACTTACTGTCCATACTTGCGGCAGTGGCTATAGGTGTGTGGGCATACTTTGGGATTCAAGAAAGGTTGAACACATTAGAAACAAGAGCAACACTATTTGAAGCTGACTTGGTTAAAGCTGCTGATCAAACCCCGGTTGATCAAGAGCAAATAATGCTTATAGAATTTCTATCCGCACAGGTAGAAAAAATACAAGAAGGTATGGAATCAATGAAATCAAATACTGTTAATATAA
>FUFK010048585.1_pt1 | contig 10289 bp, 23 predicted proteins | sample 1021851 | NCBI WGS metagenome assembly FUFK01 (sample SAMEA51879418, study PRJEB19060) | metagenome
TTAGTTCAAACAGGCGCACAACTAGAAAATATACAAAGACAAAGACAATTAGCTCCAGCACAAGCATTACAACAATACGCAGGTTTCGTATCACCGATTGCAACTGGATTACCTACAACAATAGGATCATCACAAGTACAAGCCAATCCATTTTCAACTGCACTAGGAGGTGCATTAGTTGGTGGACAATTTGGCGGTGGTGCAGGTGCATTACTTGGTGGTGGTTTAGGATTACTAGGAGGTTTATTATAATGGATAGAATTAAAAAATTTTATTTTGACCTTGAACAAAAAGTAAGAGCAAAGCCTACTAAACATATTATTGCTTTATACATTTTGTTTATCATTTCTATAATTTTATAAAGGAGATCACATGAGTTCAAGTGCAGGAGGTGGAGGCGGTAGCTCAGGTGGAGGTGGTGATAGCTTTGCATCTGCAAGAGCAGCCATGACATCTGATGCAGCTTATTCTGCTCCATCAAAACCTTCTACTCCAACTAATACAGGTGGTGGTGGAAATGGTGGAGGTAACGATAATAATTATCAAGACAGAATTCAAAGAATAGCATCAGGTACAGAACCAGGATTTAGACCACAAGACGAACAACCTTTTGGTTTATCTAAAGAAGAAGCATTTAGACAAGGTAGAATTACAAAAGATCAACTAGAAGCACCTGCTGTTTTAGAATCACAAGTAGTAGATGAAAGATCACCTTTTCAAGTAGGTTTTGATAATGTTATAGATTTTTACAAACAAGGTGGAATACTAGGTGCAGTAGCAAGAGGTTTATCACCCATGTCAGAGGCTTTACAACAAAAAGCTATGACATTTTCTTTAAATAAAAGATTGTCAGATATATATGAAGATAATCCAGACTTTGAAGATTATGAAAGTTTAGATGAAATACCTGGTGAAATTGGTGCTAAAGTCAAAGATTTAGAAACTGATTTACAAGGTGTAAGAGATGGAACTTTTAAACAATCAGATTTTACTGCAAAATATGGCAGTGGAGATACTACAAATCCTTTAGACGCATCATTCAATCCTGCTACCTTAAGCAGAGATGAGCAACAAAATTTACAAAATTTATTTACACCAGAATTAACCTATGCTGTATCTGGACAAACACCACAAGCATCTGTTGCACAACAATTTTTTAATAATATGAATATAAGTCAAGGTTCACCATTAAGTTCTGATTTGCAAAGGGATTATAATAATGCTAAAAATAGTGTTAATAGTATTTTGGGTATAGTAGCTCCAAATCAACAATTTGGCTATTCTACAGACCCCTATGGCGGTCTAATGGCATCAAATTTGAGTACCAACCCTTTTAATATAGACTACATGAGAACAAGAGGATTAATATAATGATTGATAGATTAAAAAAAAGATATGATCAATTACAAGGAATACTAAACGCATCACAAAATCAACCTGGTGGGTTATTATCAAATATTCCACAAACTGCACTATTAGGTTCTGCAATATATGGTCAGGGTGTTCAAGGTAAAGATCCTCTTGCAGCATTTTTTCCTGCTGCTATGCAAACAGCACAATTACAAAAATTAATGACACCTAAAGCTAGTAAACCTACTGCTTATCTTAATAAACAAACTGGTCAAAGTGAATTAGTTACACCACAAAAATATGCAGCTAATCCAGACTTATATGCACCACTACCTCCTACTAAAATGTTTGAAACAGCAGAAGAAAAAAAAATAGGAGAAGTTGCTGGAGAAGAATTTAAAACAATAACTGAGGCAGCTTCAAATGCTTTAAATAATAATCAAAATTTAGATTTAATGATGGAACTTGTAAGTTTGCCAGATATTAAAACAGGTTTTGCTGGAGAGTTTAGAACAAGTATTGCAGGTGTTGCTAAAGAATTTGGTATAGAAACTGATATACAAAATTTAACAGCAGCAGAAACTTTATCAGGAATTAGTGGAAAATTAGTATTAGATGGTCTTTCTAATTTTAAAGGTGCTATTTCAGATGGTGAAAGACAATTTTTAAAAGAAATTACTCCAGGTTTATTAAATTCAATAGAAGGTAATAAATTATTAATTGAAATAGGTAAACGAACAAATAATCTTGGTATAGAATTATCTAATCAAGCATCAAATTGGGTTAAACAAAATGGAGGTCTTTCTAAAAAGAATGCAAAAGGACAAAGTTGGGAAGAATTTAAAACTGCGTTTCATAAATCTAATCCAGTTTTAAATCCTGAATTAAAAGATCAAATACTTGGTATAAGTAAAAAAATTGAACCTGATTTTGAAAATAATATTATCACCGCAAAAAGTGGAAAAAAATACAAAAAAATTGGTGGTAAATATTATGAAATTAAATAAGAGGTCAACATGACTGTTGTAACTGATAAAAAATTAATCAAAGAATTAGATGAATTATCTGGAAAAATTACTTCACAAGTATCTGATGATGTAGAGGTTACAGATCAAAATTTAATAAAAGAATTAGATGAGATAGTAAACGATAATAGTTTTATAGGTAAAGTAACAAAAACAGTTGGAGCAGTAAAAGACTTTTTTTCAGGAACAAAAACAACAGAATATCCTGACTTACCTGAGATAGGTGATTTAAAATTAGAAGATGGAAAACAAACTGCTGCGGTTTTAGCAGCTACATTAATTAATCCAAATCAAAAAGCACAAGCTGAAATAATACAAGCTCAAATACCAGGTTCTACAATTTTTAAAGATAAATTTGAAAATTTAATAGTAACTATGCCTGATGGTAAAAGTTTTTATTTAAATAAACCTGGAGCATCTTTGCAAGACTTTACACAAACTACCTCACAAATTTTACAATATATTCCAGGTTATAGTCAGGCAGTAAAAGCTGCTGGTAAAAATATACTTAAAAGAGGTTTATATGCAGGTGTCGCTGGAGGTGGTACTTCTGTTGCTCAAGATATTGCTACTATGCCTTTGGGTAGTAAAGATATAGATGTTCCTAGAGCTGTAATATCAACAATTATACCAGTTGGTTTTGAAACTGTTGTAAGTCCTGTAGCATCAGGTATTTACCGAAGAATATTTGGTAATCCTAAATTTACAAAAACTATAACTGTAAAAGAAAATGGAAAAGATGTTCAGAAAGTAGTTTTAAATGATAATGGTAGAAAAGCTGCTAAAGAAGCAGGTATTGATTTGGATAAATTTAATGATGAAGATTTCTTACAATCTTTCTCTCAACAATTATCTTTTGGAACTAAAGCAGATGTTGCAGGTAGTATGGCAGGTGGTGGTAAATTTAAATTTCAATTATCAAAATCACAAGCTATAGGAGATGAAGAAGGTATCGCTGCATTATTTGAAGCTGCAAAAGGAACTTTTGGAAAAGAAGCACAAATAGCTGCTAGAGATTTTTTGAAAAAACAAAACATTGACATAGAAACATCTGCTAAAAATTTAGTTAATAAATTTAATAAAGGTGAGATTGAATATCAATCAATAGAAGATGCAGGACAAGGTTTAATGCAAAGTGTTAAAAATATTTTTCAAAAAAAATCAGATGAAATAACAACTGCTTATAATTTAGTTGATAAAGATGGTGTCTTTCAAGCACAAAACAGTAATGTTGAAGTTTTAAAAGGAACAATTAGAAAAGCAGTTGATGATGCTACTGCTACAATAGATAAAGATTTAACACCAGCAACAATAAAAGCTATAAATGTAATTGATGATTTTGTTAAAAAAGCAAATAAACAAAAACCAAAAAAACAAGTAGAAAAAATAGTTTTAAATGATTTAGATAAAATTCAAAAAAAATTAAATAGTTTATATAAAACAGCCAATAACAAAACAGATCAAAAAAATATAGTAACTATTATTAAAGAATGGGAAAAATTTATAGATGATAATGTAGATAATATTTTATTTAGTGGTAACAAAAACAGCTTACAACAATTAAAAAAATCTAAAAAACTTTACGCAGAAAGAGAAAAATTATTTGGAATAAATAAAATTAAAAAGGGTGGTTTGACTATTGATGATAAAGCTGGAAAAGTTATTGGTAAAATACTTAATGATCCAGATGTTACACCTATGAAAACACTAGATTATATATTTGGTAGAGGAACTGTTGGCAGATTAGATGAATCTTTATCTATTGTAAAAAGATTAAAAAAAATATTTGGAGTTGAAGGTAAAACAGCAAAAGTTGCTGCGAAAGAAAGTTCTGATTTTCAAGCATTAAGAACAGGGTTTTTTGAAAGATTAATAAGAGATTCAAGTAGAAATGGTAAATTTAATCCTAAACAATTTGCAAACAATTTTAATACTTTAAAACAAAAAAACAAAGATTTGTTAAAAGAATTATTTGATGATGATGAAGTTAAATTAATGTCAGAATTTGTTACTGAAGTAGAAAAAACTTTTAAGCCAACTGATTTAGTAAATGCTTCAAATACAGCAAGTGCAATATCAAGAACTATTCAACAAGTTGGTAGAGCATTGGTTGGTATATTTGGATTTAAATTTGCTAACATACAAGGTTTGTTAGCTGCTAGAGGTGCTTTTGATAGATCAAGAGATATAATAAGTCAAAAAGCAGCAGAAAAATTAATTAGAAAAGAATTTTCAGCAGAGTTTGGAAGAAATATAAATCCTTATATAGACATAGGTGGTATAATATCAGGTCAAGAAATTTTAAATCAAATAAGAAGCACTAATGCACCTAATGTTCCTCAAGGTTTAATAGAAAGATAATATCATGGATAACTTACCTCAAGAAAACGAAAAGAAAATTATCAAACTTGAAGGTGAGCTAAAACTAATCCACCACAAAATTGATGTAATTAGGGATAACCATTTGCACCATTTAAACTTAAGAATCAATAACATCTACAAAATCTTATGGTTCGTAGCAGCACTGAGTCTGACAAGTCTAGCAAATCTGGTTATAAACCTGATAAACTAATCTCTGAAAGACAAAAAAAAACTTCAATAAAAGGCACAGTTGGTGAATATGAAACCATAGCAAAACTAACCAAAGAAGGTTATTTTGTTGCTAAATCTGTAGATCCTGCTTGTCCATTTGATATTGTTATCGTTGACAAAAATGGTAAAATAACACTCATTGATATAAAAACTATAACCTATAGAAAAACAAAAAAAGGTAAAAGTTTAAAAGATAAGCCTAAAGGTTCTTACAAGATTTGCAGAAGTCCTACTAAAGAACAGAAACGATTAGGTATAAAATTATATATGGTAGATTATGAAAGTTAGTGAAAATACATCTGTCGCTATGCCAATCAAAAATATGGTTGGTATTATTATAGCTATATCTATGGGTATCTTTGCCTACACAGAAATTACTGCTAGACTAACATCTCTTGAAACATCAAGAGAGCTTATGAATGCTGATTTACTTAAGGCTTCTGAGCAAACGACAGTTGATAAAGAACAATTTTTACTCTTGGAAGACCTTTACGAAACTGTAGAAAAACACCAAGAACTTTTAGACAAAAATATTCACAATCAAGTCATGCTTCAACATATTGAAAAAATGCTTGACAAGGCTTTAGAAGATATTGAGGGATTAAAAGATGCTTCAAGAGAAATGAAATATACAAATGGTACATAATAATGCAAGAAATTGTTATAGCACTTTTATTGATAGTTAATGGAGAGATAAAGGAACATAGAATACAAGACTCTATGTCTGACTGCTTGAAGGGTAAAAGAGTTGCGTCAAGAGGTACATCAAAAAATATAGAATATCAATGCATAAAATCACTTGCTGAAACAGAAATATACATGGGTGAAAAATCAATTAAAGCATTAATATTAGAATGATAGATAAAATTATATACAGTTTTTTTGGTTTATTAGATAAGTTTTCTGAACATTTAGATAACGTATTCTTTCCAAAACCAAAGAAAAGAAAAAAAAAATGTAAAGATTGTAAATGCGATTGTCATTGCAAAGACGATTTACATATTAACAACTTCGATCAAGAACTATGTAATTGTGAGGGGTGCAAACATTAAGGATTTTATGAGGTGTGGCTATGGAATATATACTGATAAAACTAGAATATTTGTGCAGAAAATTATATGCTTTTGTTTGGCGATGGCGAATAAGATTAACAATGAACTTGGAGAAAAAATATGTACGAAGAAGTAAAAGAAGAAATAAAGATTTGTGAAGGGTATGTACCTAAGATTTACAAATGTAGTGAAGGCTTTGATACTATATTCTATGGACANAAGATNACACCTGAAGANCAATATGANCATGGTGTNGAGTATTCNAAAGAAGAAGGTGAGCTTGTATTTGANAGAGANTTTCAAANAACANTAGATGCAGCNGAAAGATTNATAGGAGANAGATCAATTAANNATACTGCTAAAGAAGTTATTATTAATATGGTTTACCAAATCGGTGAAGGTGGTGTATCTAAGTTTAAAAATATGTGGAAGGCTTTGGATAGAGAAGATTATGGTGAAGCTAGTTTTCAAATGATGGATTCTCTTTGGGCAAAACAAACTCCTAACAGAGCAAAAAAACTAGCAGAAAAAATGAGAGGTGCATAATGTGGTTTAGTGCAGTAAAATTAGCTTTAAATGCAGGTACGCATATTTATAAAAAAAAACAAGAAACTAAAATGCGTATGGCTGATGCTCAAGCAGCTCATGCAGAAAAGATGGCTAAAGGAGAACTTGAGTATTCAGGTAAACTTTTAGAGGCAAGACAATCGGACTGGAAAGATGAGTTCGTTTTGGTCGTATTAACGCTGCCAATTTTAGTGATTGCTTATGGGGTTTTCAGCGAAGATCCTGCTGCTTCTCAAAAAATAAAAGAATTTTTCGATCAATTTCAACAACTACCATCATGGTTTACAAACTTATGGATATTGGTAGTGGCTTCCATTTATGGAATAAAAGGTACACAGATTTTTAAAAACAATAAAAAATAATTAATGTCCGACATTGATTTGATTAACGAATATAAGGATCAGGTAAGAATCCTTAAACAAGAAGTTGCAGAATTACAGGATGCAGGTAAGTCTAAAGATTCGGCTAACAAAAGATGTTTGCAAAAGCTAGAACATTCTCAGCAAGACTTACTAGATGCAAATAAAAAAATAACCGAACTAGAGGATGAGTTAAAAAAAATAAAAGATGATAAATGAAATTTGTTTTAATTATGACAATATGTTCTTCAATAAATAATGCTTGTGTAGAACCTAGAACTATAAATTATTTTAATACTTGGAAAGAGTGTGCCATGACTGGTTACAACAAATCTATAGAAGTATTAAATGAATTATCTGATGAGGCTTTTGAAAAACAAAGAAGCTACACTAGATTTGTGTGTAGAGAAAACAAATCAATTTAATGTACTGCGTAGTTTGGAAAAGAGATGACTCAGATAAACATGAATTGTTTACAAATGTATTGTTTGAAACTGAGAAAAAAGCAATAGAATTTAAAGATAAACAAAAGTCTATGCGTAAAAAACATGATTGCAGAGTAGTGGAATATGATTATAAATACTTTGATGGAGTTAAACTAGATGGCAATAAATAAAGCTAAAATGAAATGTAACAGTCCTAAAAGACAGATTTCTGGTGGTAAAAAATTTGTAGTAAAGGCTTGTAAAGATGGTAAAGAAAAGATCATTCGTTTTGGTGATGCCAACATGAAAATTAAAAAGAATATTCCAGCAAGAAGAAAGAGCTTTAGAGCTAGACACAGATGTGCTACAGCTACAGATAAATTTTCTGCAAGATATTGGTCTTGCAAAAAATGGTAACAAAAGGAGATATACATGATGTATGGAAAAAAAAACAAAAAGAAAAAAAATAAGAAGAAAAAAAATAAAAAGAAAAAATATTAATAATCAGGTGTAATCATTTATTGATTGGGTATGAAGGAGGGATATAATAAGGAGTAATATGCCAAAAGGAAAAAATAAAAAGTACAGTAAAAAACAAATGAAGATTGCAAGAGTTGCACCACCATTTGATAAGATTACAGGTGCAGATTTTGCAAAACTTAAAAAAAAGAAAAAGAGAAAAATGACATGATGAAAACTGTTAAAGCACCTAAAGGATTTCATTGGATGAAAAAAGGTAACTCTTATAAACTTATGAAAGGTACATACAAACCTCATAAGGGTGCAGTAAAAGTTGCTAAGTTTGCTGTCCAAAAAAGACATAGTGCATGAAGCAAATAATTCTTGAAGCACTAGAAAAAAGATATGAAGCTCAGATTGCTGAAGCTGACGCTACATTAAAAATTTATTTAGACAATAGTGTTGGAATTGGTGAGCATCCACAACACATAGACGAATCAGATAAGTTGATTGAAAAGATTGCTCATGCAGAAGAAAAACTACAAATACTAAAGGAGTTCAAAGATGGCTAAATTATGTGCAAGAGGTAAAGCAGCAGCTAAAAGAAAATTCAAGGTATATCCTTCTGCTTATGCAAATATGTATGCTTCTGGTGTATGCTCAGGTAAGATAACTCCTGGTGGCAAGAAGAAAAAAAAGAAAGCTAAGAAAAGAAAAAGATAATGGCTAAAAAAGGATTAAGGTCATGGGTACAACAAAACTGGGTTGATATTGCCAATCCTAGATCCGATGGTTCTTTTCCTAAATGTGGTCGTTCAGGTAAAGAAAAAAGAAGAAACTATCCTAAGTGTGTACCATTAGCTAAAGCAAGAGCCATGAGTCCTTCGCAAAGGAGAGCTGCGGTATCAAGAAAAAAGAAAGCTGAAAGAAAGTCAAGAAAAGGTAAGAAACCTAACTATGCCAAAACCTAAGAAAAAGACTTGGGTTAAATCAAAACAAATAATCGTTGATGTAGGAATTTGTCGTTACTGTAAAAAGGACATGACGAACTTAGATAGCTTTGTTTCTTTTTATGGAGGTGGTCATGCTCATTGGCAGTGCATGAAGGACGACTCCGATAAACCTAAGTCTAACTTTGATTGGTAATTAACTTTCGTAAAATTTTATTGCATCTTGCAGATAATTTTCATCTAAATCGTTTCGCCAAAAATAATGATCGAACTGAGGTTGGATATAGTTTTTAATTACTTTTGCATCGTTGCTTAACTGCATTAAGTTTTGTCTTACTTTACATCTTTGAATAATCTTTGGTATTCTNTTNTCTATGTTCTCAGGNTTTAGTTCNTCACAATTACCTGCATGAAATACTTTAAAACTTTCTTCATTAATATAACAAAGATACACTGGCACTTTGAATACTGACCAATAAAAATCTACTTGCAATAAATGAAATGGATCAGGTTTGTCTTCAGGTAACTTTGAGGTAAACCAAGACCTAGTACCATCTTTTTTGATTTTACCTTTTCTAGGAAACTTACATTTATCCTCAATAATTACCTTATCTCCTTTTAAATCTATATATCCATGAACAGGAATATTAATACCATCGAACCATCTAAATGCTTCTATCTCTGGTTTACAGGTATCAAAACCTGGTATTGTTTGATGAGCTGCATGACCATTAGCAATCATTTTAGGTATGATTGTTTTGTAATGCTCAAACTCATCATACTCATTAGTTGTTGGATTTATTTTTTTAATTTTTTCTAATACAGGAACAAACATTATTTCTGCAATCTTTCATATTCTTTTTCAAATGCAGAATTAAATTGTTCAGCAATAATATTTGTTTCTTGCCAATCATCTAAAAAATAACTTAATGGTTTTTTTAGAAACTTACTTATCTTTATTAAATTGACTATAGGTATTCGGTTTTCACCTTTCTCATATTTGCCTATTTGTTGAAATGTTGTTTTAAGTGCGGTTGCAACTTTGGTCTGGCTAATAAAACTTTCCTTACCAGTAAACTCATTTATCTTAGTTCGTCTTGCAAGTCTTAGTTTCTTTCCAAGTTCAATATAAAATTGATTATCTTCTTCTAGGTTCTTCTTTGCTTTAGGTGATAGTTTCATGTTTTTCCTTCCTTTAATTTAGAGTATAGAATCCCTTAAGTGTTTATGCAACTTTTTATATATACTTAATTAAGTATATAAAAATCTAGCATCTTTGTTCTCAGCTTCGACAATTCTTCGGTACAACTGATTGTACTCTTTGAATGCCTTTAGAGTTTTTACACACTGTCTTCCTTTGTCTTTGGCAGCAAAAATTTTTTTATGTGCCTTATCTAGCTTTGTGTATAAACGAACATTGCTATTTCTTAAGCTCATCATTCTCCTCACCGATTAGTTTAATGTGTGCCTTAACAAGTCTGGTATCGGTGATATTTACTTTTGCAGACTC
>FUFK010062330.1_pt1 | contig 10287 bp, 5 predicted proteins | sample 1021851 | NCBI WGS metagenome assembly FUFK01 (sample SAMEA51879418, study PRJEB19060) | metagenome
ACTTAACAAAATCAGCCGAAGACGCAAATGATGCTCTAAAAGAATTATTCCAATTTGGTACTGGTTTCCGTAATCAGTTTTTTGGTGCATTGAGTGAGACTATTGAACAACTATCTAAAATGTTGCGTGAGAAAATAAATCTAACCATTGATGCAAGTGGTGGTATGAAAGCATTTGCAAATGAATTAGCCGCGGCTTTCTTAAGAGGTACAAGCGACTTTATAACAGCAACAGCCAGATTTATAGATGATTTTAAACTTGCATTTGCATCTTTTACAAACATACTAAAACAACTTATAGTTCAAATTAGTAAAGTAATTCCTGGATTTGAAGCATCGTTTGGTAATCAAGCTGAAATAACAGCCAAATTAAATTTGGATATGAAAGATGCTCAAACCAAATTAGAAAAATTACAGAAGATTCCACAACTAGGAACAAGCATGGGTGTTAGCCCAATAGCTATTCAAATTGCAACTCTTGAAAATGAAATTGCAGGTATTGAAGCATCGTTAAAATCAATTGATGATGGAAGCACAGTATTTTTTAGTAATTTCCAAGTTGATGCTAATAAAACACAAAATAGTGTTAAAGAAACAACCAATAAATTAGACGGTTTAGCCGCTAAATTACAAGCAGTAGCTGATGCAGAAAAAGCCGCACACGAATTAAGAAAACAATATCCTGTTTATGAAGATCACATACTTAGAGCATCANAAGCACAAAATGAATTAGGTAAAAACATAGAGCTAAATTTAGATGCTGGTAAAGAAAAGAAAATACTAACATTTGCTGATCACTATAAACAAATGTCAGAAGCTGTTGAAAGAAATATTAAGATACAACAGTTTAACGCACAAATACTAAATGAAATAGAAAGTCTATATGCAAGAGGTATGATAAACCTAAGCACATACACTGAATTCAAAAAACAACTTGGTGTTGAAACAAAAGAAGTAGCCAAAAACTTTAGACAACTGTTAAATGAACTAAAAGAAAACAGTACAGAAACATTAAAAAGCAGAGAAGAAAATATGAAACTGTTCCAAGCCTTGGTACAAACAGGTGCTGGTGCAGATATACTAAAAGAAGCAATGAGCAGTCTAAACATTGCAGTTGAAGATTTACCATTTGAACAACAGTTAGCACATTATCAACAGTTGATTACACTAAACGGTGAAACAGAAGCAAGTACACTCAAGCTTCGTGATGCGTTATTGGCTGAAGGACACACTAGAAAAGAACTAGAAGGTGTTGGGTTCTCATTCAAAGAAAAAGAATTAACATTCAATCAAGAACTAACAAAACAGTACAAAGATCAAGTAACAGAACTAAAAAATATTGAAATGGCATTGACAAATGTAAGTCAGTTAGCCAAAGAAGCTGGTGTAAGTGAAGCGTTCTTAACTGAAGAACTAATGAAACAAAAAGAACAGTTAGAAGCAGGACTGGGTAAAACAACACCAGGAAATAATTTAGTTAAATCAATTCAAGAACAACACAAACAAATGAGTGAACTAAAAGATGCATTGCTTAATGTGGGTGATTTAGCAGAAAAAGCAGGTGTATCACAACAGTTCTTGACAGAGAAGATTAGAGAACAAATGGAAGCATTAGACATATACAAAGACAAAGTCCTAACTACAAATGAAATAATTGAAGAAGGCTTTCGAGGTATAAGCAAAAGTCTTAGTAAAGAACTAGCAACAGCAATAAGAACTGGTGAAAGTTTATTGGGTGCTTTAGAAAATGTATTCACAAGAACATTAGATAATATTTTACAAAAGATTTTAGAAAGTCAAATTGAACAAGCCCTAGGCGGGTTATTTGGCGGACTAGGTGGCGGCGGTGGCGGCTTTAGTTTAGGAAATCTATTAGGAACTCCAACAGTAGGAGCACCAATGGGTGGATTGAAATTACCGTTCTTTGCTAACGGTGGAATTGCTAAAAAGGGACAGCCAAGTATTGTTGGTGATGGTGGAGAACCAGAACTATTTATTCCTGGGCAAACGGGCAGAGTCACTCCTATGAGTCAGCTAAATACTGGTGGCGGTAAAGAAGTCAATGTAGTGTTTAACTTAAACGCTGTAGACACGCAAACCGGAGTGGAGTTTCTATTAAAGAACAAACCACAAATTATAGGTATGGTATCACAAGGTTTTAACCAAAGAGGNCGTGCCGGAATAACAAGTTAAGGAGTCAACACAAATGGCAGATTTAAATGATGTATGGAATTGGCCTAACAACTCAGGCAATGGATACGCAACTGATTCAGCTGATTGGTCAGGTGATGCAAGTTTTGGTATCGATAAAAGAGTTGATGATGTAAGAACATATACATATACAGCATACAAAACAGGTGCTTTACATTACACAAACGATTTAAGCAGAACAACAGACAGTATTAATAGAGGATTTGCGGCATATAAACATTATTACAACAGCCACGGTGATGATACAAATCCAACCTTTCATCAATTAGCAAAGTATCCAGTACTTGAGTGGAAAATTAAACCAAATGGTAGAACTATTGCTGGTATACATTACGAACTAAACGCATTTAAGATGCCTCATATAAGAGTGCAATTTACACACGCACACCAATTTGCTAATGGTGATCAAATAGAGTTCTTTGGATTTGATAATGATTCAACAGGAAGAACTGACAGAGATTTTAACACACTACGACCATATGTGACTGTGATTGATGGGTTTAGTGTGGTATTGCATCCTGATTCAGCTCGAACACAGAATTTACAATTAGAAGATTTAGGTTTCAATCATCAAGGTGATGTATTCTTTACAGTTTTAAATGATGGAAGTTATGATGGTGCATTATTGAGTTTTGATGGGTTTGATGAAACATTCACAGGTGGTACATTAGAAATAGCAGATCCTCTTGCTAATATGGGTGCAGGAACATTGGGTAGTGCAACCAGCGGAACAGTATTATATTTAGAAGAATATGGTCACAACAGTTATAAAATATATTCAGATAGTGCTAAAACAACACCATTTACAATCACAAGTGGTCAAGGTGCAGATAGATTTAGCACAGCTATTCCATTTGATATAGCCAGCAGTGGAACAACAGTAAACATTACAAAAGATATTAGTGGTAGCGGTTTTGCAACCCTGCGTGGTGAAATAGAATCACAAAATTTAAGTCCAAATTCAGCCAGTGAAAATACAGCAGATATATTCCGTGGATTCTGTAGAGTTCAAATTACACAAGGAGCAGGTGTAAGTAGAACTATTCCAACAACCATGGATGACTCAGCATTCTTTGGATACAAGTACACTAAAAGCACAGGAATTATTCAACTATTAAATGATCCTACAGGAGCTTTTGGTTTTAGAGATGGCAATACACTAACAGCAAGTTTTGCAACAGGAAATATCACAGGTAATATTGAAATAATTGACTTTTGGACATACAGAAATGAATCACCAGGATTATTTGACAGTAATGAAAACCAAATAACTCCGACAAATGGAAGTACCAGTGTGGGTGGATTGCTNTGGACGGGTATTCAAAATGATACAAGTTTAAGTCCGATATCACCACTAACACATCCACTAGCAAGTGAAGCAAATACATTGTATACTGGAACAAAATCAACAACCAATGACAATGAGAATTTTGATAAGTTGATATATCAATTAGAAGATACAAATGTAAGAAGCCCAGGTACTATAAGATATCGATACAAAGATACCAACAATGATACACAAAATGGTGCTGAATATGACTTTACAAAGTTTTGGAGACCGGGTGCAACAAGTGCATTTACACCAACATATATCGAAACGCCAACAGGCACACCTGATTTGAGTGCTCAAGGTTATTTAGATGGAACAAATGATTTAGATGGTTTTCCTAAAAGAGGTTTATTTACACTAGCAGGTCTTGGATTAACAAGTTCAACTGATGTGAATAACAATCCTATATTATCAGGAAGTCCAGCCAAACCATCAAGTCATACTATAGAAAAGATTGGACTATTTCCTATCAACGCAAAAGCNGATGAATATGTAGAACCAACAGCATATGCACCTGATGTATTTGACACAGATGATGAATGGGATACAGATGCTTTTGATACAAGAAAAGAATGGCCAACACATATAACACCTAATGGTATAAACATTACACAAACTATTCCAAGTAGTACAACATTATCACAAAATGGTACCAAGTATGTGAGAAGCAGTGGTGTTATAAAACATCAATTAGAAGTAAGCTATCCGCCTATGACATATGATGATTTTAGAAGATTTGAAGCAGTACATCAAGCGGCAAGAGGACAAGCAACACCTTTATATTTTATTATAAAAAGTACATCACTAAAATTAGACAGTGATTTGATTTGGCAGAGAACTGATAGTGCCAACAGTAGTATCACCGCAGATCAATTAAGAATAAGACAGGACTTAACAGATGGTCAAAAAGTATTTTTAGTTGAAGGTTTTGAATCTGGTGAGACAAAATGTTTTATCAGAGGTGAATGTGTAATTGTACCACCTAGTAGTAGTAATAATGGAAGCATACGCCATGTTATCAATGATGATGTGACATCAAACAAATATGGTGAAGCAAAAATAAGATTTGCTGTAGGAATGAGCGACGATAATGCTGGATTAAGCATTTATAAGAACCCGTTCCACTTAAGAGTCACAATGTCAGAAGATAGTTTAGAGTACCAAGTTGGTACTGACAAGTTATACAGATTAACTTGTAGATTTGATTTGGATGAGTTTAAATAATGGCATATCAATCTACAATAGGTGCAAACGCAAGTAGCATAACATCAGCTATTGAAAAGAAAGTTCTACAATGCTACGAGAGCTTGTATATGGACATTGATGATGGTGTGTTTATCACAAACGCACCGCACGATATTAAAATAACTGACAGTGACTTGATTGGTAAAACAGGTGTTGATGGGTCTGGCGCCGCAACATTTATAACTGTGGGGCAATTTTTAGGATTCAGTGCAGTACAAGAAGAAAAGTTATTTACAACCAGCGAAGTCACTGTAAGTTTAAGTGGATTACCAAGTCACGAACTTGGTACAAACTTTATAAGTGATATATTACAGTACGATTATGTTGATAAAGATGTAAGAATATACAGAACATTTTTTGATCACGATACACATATAGGAAGTTTCTTAATATTCAAAGGTAGAGTTGATAGCCCTGTGATACAAGATGATCCAGCAGGTACAACAACACTNGCAACCACTTGTAGCTCACATTGGGTTGATTATGAGCGTAGCAATGGATTGATAACTAATGATAACAGACAAAAAGAAATACACAGCGGTGACAAAGGATTTGAATTCGCAAATGTAGTAGTACAAGACATACAATGGAAGGAATAGATATATGAAATTACAAAACAAATTTAAATTAGCAAAATATATTACAGGTAAGACTGGCGCAGACTATGCTTGGGGCACAAACGACTGTAATACATTTTTATTCGAGTTTCACGATTATGCATATGGCACAAATTTAATGAGCTTATGCAAATACAGAACAAAAGATCAAGCCAGAGAGTTTAGTAAAAGTTATATGAGTGTAAATCAATGGATGAGCATACACAATTACAAAGAAATAACAAGTAAAAATCCCAAATGGCAAGAAGGTGATGTAATAGTAAAAAGTGTTTATGACTGGATGCATATAGGTTATATATATCACAATGGTGCGTTTTGGACTATGACTGAAAAGGGATTAAACAATTACACACCCAAAGTAGTTAATAGAATAAAAACAAGTGCTTGGCGTAAAAATGAAAGTGATGACTAATTATGGGTGATAAAAATCCTCTAGAAAAACTAGCCGTGTTAGCAGTAGCAATATTTGCTCCATATGCCGCCGCGGCTATTGGATTAAGTGGAATAGGAGCAACTCTTTTTAGTATTGGATTACAGTACGCAACAGCAAGTATATTTGGTGGTGGCGGTGCTGGAAGNAGAAAAAGATTACAAGATAGCGGTATGTTGGTTAACAAAAGTAGTAATACTGCAAGTTTACCAGTTATATACGGAAGCAGGCGTGTTGGTGGTACTAGGGTATATCTACAAACAACCGATAACGATGGAGTTAAAAGTGGAACAACATATTTACACATAGTATTAGCATACGCACACGGCGGTTCGTTAGCAGATGGTTCGCACAATATGGATGGACCAAGTGCAACAAAAATTATTCTAAATGACAGAGATGCTTGGACAAGTGGTGGTGGTATAGACAGTCACTTTGATGGTGTTTTAGATGTAGCATTGTTTAGAGGACCTACAGATCAAACACACACAGTTGGTAGAGAATATAATACATTTCCAAGTGGTAATTTTGATGATAGAAAAAGTGAGGAATGGACACAATCTATCACAGATGCTAATGACGGATATCATCTAAAAGGTGTAGCATACTTGTATGCAAGACTAAAATTTGATAGAAACAAGTTTCCATCAGCACCAACTATATTCGTAGAAGCAGATGGTATGAGAATCAAAGATGTTGATAAGCTGATTGCAAATGCAAGTGACACAGAAGATAATCTAAGAAATCACAGCAAACACGATAACCCAGCAAATGTATTATTGGATTACTTAACCAACAGCACATACGGTAAAGGATTATCCATAAATGAAATTGATTTACAAAGTTTTAGTGATGCAAAAAGTTATTTTGATACAATAGGATTAACATTCAAAGGTGCTATAGATACAGAAGATACAATATTCAATAATGTACAAACCATACTAGGAAGCAGTAATGCTAACCTATATTACAACAAAGGTAAGTACGCTATGAGTGTTAACAGAGTAAGAACAACTGCTGAAAAGAACGCGGCATTTGAGTTCAACACTGGTAATATCATAGGTAGTTGGACTATTAGTTTGGGAAGCAAAAAATCAAGATACAATCAAATGAAAGTTAATTATTTTAACCCAGAAAATAACTGGCAACCTAANAGTAAGATTATGAAAGGTATTGGCAGTGATGATTATTTGGCTGATGATGGTAATTTNGTAAATGAAGGTACGGTTGAACTTGATATGATTGGTGATGAAACAATGGCACAAAAAGTAGCACAGTACTATTTGGATCAAAGTAGATTTACAACCGTAGTACAGTTCAAAGCGGCACACACAGCCTTAGAATTAAAAGTTGATGATTTGGTTAAAGTGAATCACGAGGTACCAGGTTGGACCGGTGCTAATGTAAAATATATGACTGTACAAAGTGTTGTATTCAATCAAGACAGTACTGTTGATGTTACATTACAAGAGTATCCAAACGACAAAGAAGAAATTTTTATAGAAAATAGATAGGAGCAACAATGAGTATTTTAAGTACAGGATCAGGATTAAACATAGGACTATCAATTAGCGGACAGGACGAGATAGGAACAATTGACACAGGTAAAATAGCTAATATTGTTGAAGATACAAGCCCACAACTTGGTGGAAATTTAGATTTAAACAGTAATAATATAACAGGAACAGGTGATATCAATATCACTGGAACAATTACAGCTACAACTATCAATGGCATTGATTTGGTCAATGATACAACACCACAACTTGGTGGAAGTTTAGATGTAAATGGTCAGAAAATTATAAGTGCTACAAGTGCAAACATTGATTTAGAACCAGGAACTGGTGGTAAAGTATTGCTTGGTAACTATGTATTCAATGCTCTTCAAACTGTAGGATCAGGCACAGACGATTATGTTCTAAAATATGATAACTCAACAGGTGAAATTAGTTTAGAAGAATTAGTATCTATATACACAGACGCACAAGCAGTTGCGGCTGTTGAAGCAGAAGATCCTTTAAATTTAGCAGGTGATGTAAATCTAAGCAAACAATTAAAACTAGCAAATGATGCGGCATATCCTACATTGAGTGGTGATATTAGACCACGAGCGGCAACATTTGATTTAGGATTTGATCAATCAATTACACCTAATACTCCTACATTTCGTAATCTATATTTGAATAATAATATCGTATTAGCAGATGCCACAGATGGTGCGGCGGGTGACATATCTACAATAACCAACAACGCCGGAACATTAGAAATAGGAAATGCCAAAGTTGTAGATGGCACTAACGATTTTGATATTGCAAGTCACGATGGAACAAATGGTCTTAAGTTAGCAGGCACATTAGTAACAGCTGATGCAAGTGAACTGAATATACTAGACGGAGTAACAGCAACAGCAAGTGAACTGAATGTATTAGATGGAGTAACAGCAACAACAGCTGAACTTAACATCCTAGATGGAGTTACAGCATCAGCTCTTGAAATTAATTTATTAACTGGAAAGACTGTGACAGATCCACTGGTGCAAAACAGTCAATTAGCAAATTATCTAACAACCACTAATATAAAAACAGTGACTAACAAATCAATTGATTTTGGTGGTAATACAATAACAGCAACTTTTGCACAATTAGATTCAGCAGTATCAGATGCTGATTTGGTTCACAGATTAAGTACTACAACATTTGGCAACAAAACAATTGATTTAGGTGATAACACACTCACAGGAACATTTGCAGAATTTAACTCAGCAGTTTCAGATGCTACTTTAGTTGATACATCAAGTGCTCAAACACTAACCAACAAGTCAGGTAATATATCAATGTTTACTAATGACGCAGGTTATATAACAAGTGAGACAGACTCACAAACATTAAGTTTCAGCACACCAAATATTAGCATAAGCAATGGTAATAGTGTAGATATTAGTACAATGTCGAATTTTACAAGTAATATTGGTTTAACTGTTGCAAGAACAGATGATGTTCCTAATCTAAATATAAAAAGAGCATATACAGGAAGTGCATCAAATGGCGATACTATAGGTAATTTAAAGTTTACCGCTCCTAATACTAGTAGTGTTTTAACAAATTATGCATCTATCAATGGTCAAATAGAAAGAGTAACTGCTTCAGATGAAAGAGGCAGATTAGAATTTAATGTAATGAGTAGTGGTTCACAAGAGACCATAATGACAATGAACAGAAATGGATTGTTTTTTGGACCAAACAATCAAATTAATTTTGAAAAAAGTGATGGATCAGATGTATTTACAACAATAGCTATTGATGATCCTAGCAGTAATAGAACCATAACATTACCAGATGAAACAGGAACTGTGTTGGTAAAAGACAGCAATGATCAAGTGGTTGTATCAAAAGCAGATGATGGTGCAACAGCAGGTCCAGATTTAATTTTAAAAAGAACAAGTGCAAGTCCAGCGGCAAGTGATTTGCTAGGAAGTGTAGTATTCCAAGGACAAGATAGTGCAGGTAATGTAGATACATATTCAAGTATCACAGGTCAGATAGAAAAAACAAACAGTGGTGGTGAACGAGGCAGAATAGCTTTCAATGTTATAGCAGATGGCAGTGATGAAAGAGTTGCAACACTAAACAGAAATGGATTGTTTTTTGGATCAAATAATAAAATAGGTTTTGCAGGCACCACAGACAACAATAACTTCGTAACACTACAAGCGGCAACAGATCCCACAGGTTTTAGAACCATAGGATTACCAGATAGTGATGGAACGGTTATGTTGAATACTGTGGAAGATACAACACCACAGCTTGGTGGTAATTTAGATGTAAATGGAAATAAAATAGTATCAGCTTCAGATGGTGATATTGAANTAGAACCAAACGGAAGTGGTAAGATTATTTTAGATGGGTCAATAGATATTGAAGGTGACAGAGCAAACAGCAACAGCTTGTTTATCAGCAATGATATGAGCAGTGATCTAACAGATGATTTACACAACACTATCGAATGTCAAAGTGATTACACAGGCACAAGCATTGGCAGTGGAACAAGACAACAAAGTATTACATTCAGTTTTCAAGATGATGATGTAAATAGACAAGCAGGTAGATTCAACGCAGAATTTACAAGCACAGATGCTAGTGCAAACAAAATGAAATTAATTGCTATTGATCATGGAAGTGTGGGTAATGGACAAATAGATATCACACCTAAAAGAGCCAAAGTAAATAAACCATTTGAATTGGCAAATTACACAGTAACAAATTTACCAACAGCAGGTATTAGTGCAGGCGCTATGGCATATGCCACAGATGAAACAGGTGGAGCAGTACCTGTATTCTACGATGGAAGCGATTGGCGAAGAGTCACAGACAGAGCAGTGGCATCATAAACATAACTACTCAACACACCTAACACAGGAGTAAGTTATGACAGAAGCAAGAAGCCCTAAAATGAAAA
>FUFK010074517.1_pt1 | contig 10286 bp, 14 predicted proteins | sample 1021851 | NCBI WGS metagenome assembly FUFK01 (sample SAMEA51879418, study PRJEB19060) | metagenome
ATTAGTTGGAAACAGTTTGAGGCTGGTATGTCATGAACAACATCAAGTGGATAACACTTCAAGCAAATTGGATTGGATACTATGAAAACATAGTATCTAATGAACTGTGTGATAAAATCATGGACTACTCTGATAATGTCAAACAGTTACAGAAATCCACATATTCAACATCAACAGGTAAATCTGATAGAAGTGATGAACGTGTTAAGATGGACGATGGGTGGTTTCGCAACGGAGAACAATACTATAATGAGATAAAAGATTGTTTTCTACTAGCACTCAAAAAATACCAAGAGAAACATCATGATTGTCTTTGTCAGAGATATACAGACTTCAGACTGAACAAATATTCTGAGGGTGGATTCATGTCAAGACATATAGATAACATACACCACTCACATGGACAGACATATGGATATCCACAACTGACAGCACTATTGATGTTAAATGATGATTACGAGGGAGGTAATTTTATTATTGCAGATAACGAGTATGAAACTACAAAGGGTTCTGCAATAGTATTCCCATCTAACTTCATGTTTCCCCATGCAGTTAAGAAAGTTGAAAAAGGAACGAGGTATAGTATAGTAACATGGCTGATGTAGAAAGACACGAATTTTTTCCAACCTGTCTATACAGGTTCAAACATGACTTTGAGAATAATGAACTAAACTCAATGATAAAACATATTGAGGACAACAGTTTATCAGAACACAACGGACAAGTNGTAAAGAGAACTGGAAGTCAGACACAAGANGAATTACATAAGATAGATACATTTTCAAATCTAACAAAGACAATAATAGACGCAACTAAAAGTATACTAGATGAACAAGGATATATAGGAGAGGTTGAGATTACAAATATGTGGGGTAACATACTACGACCACAATCTCAAAGAGCTCANGCACCACACACACATTCAAATAACTTTTTATCTGGTGTTTTCTACTTAAAGACATCAGATGATACATCACCAATACAATTCTTTGATCCAAGACCACAATCAGATGTGNTAAAACCAAGAAAGAAAGAATANAATAGACTCAACTCTAATATAGCTCAGTTTCAATCTGAAACTGGTTGGGGTGTAGTTTTTCCATCNTGGTTAGTTCATTGGGTGCCTGAAACAAAAGATGAAAGAATTAGTATTGCGTGGAATATAATAGTTCGTGGTGAATATGGTGAACCAAACGCACTCCAAAATGCACATATCTAAAGTAAACGAGGTTTACTTAAATCTGGAAGTTGACTCAGGGTTGGGTCAGGAACTTGCAGANTATTTTACCTTTGATGTGCCAGGTGCAAAGTTTATGCCCATGTATAAGAAACGCATCTGGGATGGTAAGATAAGATTATACTCACAAAAAACAGGTAAGATATACTGTGGACTTNTACCCTACATAAAAAAGTTTTGTTCAAAAAACTCAGTTGAATATATACTTGAGGAGGGTATCGAAGATGACAGGACTCTTATTCATGAGGATGTTCGAAAATTTACCGAATCACTACGTCCGAAGTCGAAAGGGAAGAAACTTGATATACGAGATTACCAAACGAATGCCATACTTCATTCTTTACGAAAACATCGTTCTCTTATTATTTCTCCTACTGCATCTGGGAAGTCATTAATAATATATGCGTTGGTTAGGTATTACAACCTACTACTCAAAGATAAGAAGATACTAATACTTGTACCAACGACATCACTTGTGGAACAGATGTATTCAGACTTCATAGATTATGGTTGGAGTGACAAGTATGTGCATAGGATATATTCTGGACATGAACGAACNACAGATAAACCTGTGGTCGTATCGACATGGCAGTCACTTTACAAACTACCCAAGAAATACTTTGAAGATTTTGGTTGCATCATAGGTGATGANGCCCATCTATTCAAAGCAAGNTCACTCACAAACATACTNACTAAACTAGAGAACTGTAAGTATCGACATGGTTTCACAGGGACACTAGANGGAACNCAAACTCACAGGTTGATACTTGAGGGTTTATTTGGTTCAGTAGAGAAGGTAGTATCAACAAAAGACTTGATAGATACAAATACTCTTGCAAAANTGACTGTCAAGTGTATTGTATTGAAACACCCACAGGAAGAATGTAAAAAAGTGAAAGGAAGTAAGTATGCAGAAGAAATCGACTACTTGGTGGATAACTCTAGTCGCAATAAGTTTATTAGTCGCCTATGCGATAACCTATCTGGAAACACACTAGTTCTATTTCAACTAGTAGAAAAACATGGTAAAGTTCTCTACGATATGATGAAAGACTTTGACAGAAAAGTATTCTTTGTATATGGTGGAACTGATACAGAAACAAGGGAGAATATTCGTGCAATCACAGAAAAAGAAAGATCAGCGATCATTGTTGCTAGTTATGGTACTTTTAGTACTGGTATCAATATTCGCAATCTTCACAACATCGTGTTCTCAAGTCCATCTAAATCAAGAATACGAGTGTTACAATCAATCGGACGAGGACTGCGTACTTCATCAACTAAAAATTCCACTGTAGTATTTGATATTGCAGACGATTTATCACATGGCTATTGGACTAATTTTACATATAACCACTTTCAAGAAAGAATAAATATATACAACGAGGAAGAATTTAACTATCAGATAGACAAGGTAAAACTATGAGTGAAAAAGATTATCAAGTAGTAAAATTATCAAATGGTGAAAATCTCATCTGTGATGTCCTTAGTGATTCGGACACTACATTATTAGTAGAGTCACCACTCAAGATGGAAACCTTATCAAAATTTACAAGNAGTGGTGTTGTCGAATCACTATCTCTTGTAAGGTGGATGCAGCCGTATTGTGANGACAATAAATTTACTTTGAATAAAAATAATATTATATTGAATATGCCCGTATCCATCGGACTAGGTAAATATTATGAATTTATCCTTAAAAAAATGGATGGACTAGACATTCCCCAACCAACCGAAGATGAACTGAAAGCNATTGANGAAGAAGAAAAACAGGANCNAAAAGACCANATGTTAGANTACATCAAGGATGATGTAACTATACATTAATNTCTATANACATCAAAGATGATTATACACANNAGTATATNATCTGTCAANNCNAAANNAGGTATTGACANNAATTNNTTTATGTGNTAGATTGGTTCTAATAACTATTTTTTATGTAAAGGATTATCATGGCTAGAACTAAGAAGAANAGTATACANTATGTNGATAATGCAAANTTTCTTGANGCGATGAAAGANTGGAAAGANNANTGTANAGANGCAGANGAAACTGGTGANGAANNACCNAGAATATCAAANTATATNGGTGAGTGTTTTCTNAAGATTGCAAATGGATTATCATANAGACCTAATTTTATTAATTACACATATAGACAAGAGATGATATCAGATGGTATAGAAAACTGTCTACAATATATTCATAACTTTGACCCAGATAAATCTAAGAATCCCTTTTCATATTTTACGCAGATAATCTATTATGCATTCATTCGTAGAATACAGAAAGAAAAGAAACAAGCCCACATAAAAAATAAGATGATTGAAAAAAGATCATATGATACTTTCACAACTATGGAGGGTGATGACACACCATATCAAGTCAGAGGGTTTGACCCAGACTTGATGTTACCAGATGAAGATGTGTATAAACCTAAGAAAAAAGAAACTGTCCAGAAAACAAATGGTCTAGAAAATTTTATGGAGTCTGACGATTGAAGATAGCTTTAATTACTGATACACACTTTGGTGCAAGAAATGATAATCTAAACTTCAATGAATATTTTTATGATTTTTACGAAGGTGTGTTTTTTCCATATCTACAACAGAATAATATAAAACATTGTATTCATCTTGGTGACTTGATGGATAGACGAAAATATGTGTCGTATCGTATACTCAAAGATTTTAGAGAAAGATTTATACAACCATTTCTACATCTAGAGATAAATCTTCACATACTTGTTGGTAATCATGATATTTATTTTAGAAATACAAATGATGTAAATTCTTTGAATGAGTTATTAGGTCAAAGACATGATAATATATTTTTATATGCAGAAGCACAAGAAGTAAACTTTGATGGGTTTCCAATACTATTGATGCCTTGGATAAATTCACAGAACGAGATATATTCATTTGGTATGATGGATGAAACTAAAGCAGACACCATGATGGGCCACTTTGAAATATCTGGTTTTGAGATGCATGGTGGCCACTTCTCTGAGTCTGGTTTTGATAAATCACAATTCAAAAAGTTTGATACGATATTCTCTGGACACTTTCATAAAAAGTCAGATGATGGTCAGATTTATTATCTTGGAACACCATATCAAATGACATGGAGTGATTACAATTGTCCAAAAGGTTTTCATGTGTTTGATACTGAAACAAGAGAATTACACAGAATAGTTAATCCAAGTAAGATATTTGAAAAGATATACTATGATGATACACAAGATAACTATGACAATCATGATGTTTCTCAATATAGNAATAAATATGTAAAACTNATANTTGTGAACAAAAATGATTTATATAAGTTTGATAAGTTTACAGATAGACTATTCAAAGCAGATTGTCACGAAGTAAAAATCATAGAAGACTTTACAGACCTAGATGCAAATACAGTATCAGATGATATTGTAGAAAACTCACAAGATACCATGACACTACTAGGAAAATATATAGATGACCTAGATATTAACTTAGATAAAACTAAACTAAAAAGTGATATATCAAAACTATATCACGAGGCACAAGACTTAGAACTATGAAAACTTATATCCATGTTAATCAACACAAAATTCGTGCAAATAAAAAACACGGAACTAATGAACCAGTAATAACAGTAAAGCAAGGTAGAAAGAATACCTACTGTCACTCAGTGGAAGTACTGGGGCCATCTGTTGTTCGATATGGTGGGAATGAGAAACCAATACTATCTTGTGGTGCAAGAGTAGTTATCGAAACCGAAAGTGAAGTGAGGATAGGTGAATGATAAAAGAATGGTTGGGTGTGTTAGGTGTCAGACGACATCTAGATGAAAAAGACGATGTGGTTGATACTAAAGTAAACATACACACACTATACAAACATAGATGGGTATGGTATCATTTGATATTGTGTATACAGATGATACTCACTAATATATTATTAATTGGTATACTCATAACACTGGCGGTGAAACTATGAATAAAGAAGCAGTGATAACACATTTTGTAATGTTCATACTTGGTTGTGTCACTATGTACATGATGGTAAACTATCTATGATAATATTTAAATATGCAAGGTGGAAGAACTTTCTTTCCACTGGAAACACATTCACAGAGATACAACTAGATAGAAGTCCTACGACACTTATCATAGGTGAGAATGGTGCTGGTAAATCCACAATACTAGATGTTCTCTGTTTTGGTTTGTTTGGTAAACCATTTAGAAACATCAATAAAAATCAACTAGTCAACTCTATCAACAACTCATCAACCATGATAGAGATAGAGTTTTCTATTGGAACAAGAGATTACAAAGTTATTCGTGGTATCAAACCAAACAAGTTTGAGATATACCAGAATGGTAAGATGATGAACCAAGAAGCAAACGTCAGAGATTATCAGAGAATACTAGAACAGCAAATACTCAAACTTAACTATAGGTCGTTCACACAGGTCGTAATACTTGGCAGTTCGACATTTGTACCTTTCATGCAACTCAAGTCAACACATAGACGAGAGGTCGTAGAGGAAATACTCGACATCAAGATATTCTCTGTGATGAACTTACTTGCAAGACAACAACTCAAAAGTCTGTCTGATGAAATCCGTGAAGTGGATTATGAGTATGACATCACATCTGAGAAAATAGAACTACAAGAAAACTTTATTGAGGATATCAAGAAGAACAAAGATGGTATCATAGAGGAAAAACAAAACACAATATCTAAGAATGATGAACAAATATCTGAGAGAAATATAACAAAGATGGGTTTCGAAACAGAGGTTGAGTTATTNNTAGANGAGATGTCTGATGAGAANTCNACNATAGANAAACGAGATAAACTCAAAGATATGCAGTTCTCTATCAAAGACAAACACCATCGTGGCTCAACACTCATAAAGTTCTTTGAGGATAATGATGATTGTCCTACTTGTGAACAACACATAGANGANGAGTTCAAAAGAAAAAGNATAGANANNAAAAGTGTAGANGTCGANGAACTATCTAAAGGTTTACAAAAGATGTCAGANGAAATGACAAAGATTGAAACNAAGATAAAAGAGTTNACCACAAAATCTAAACAGATACAAAGNCATCGTGTNGAGATTGGAAAACTTGCAAGTAGTATTACTGAACTACAAAAGTTCAATGATAAGTTACAGTGGGATATCGAAGCATTAGAAAAAGGTAGTGTNGGTGATGCAGATACAGAGAAACTAAAAACTCTGAGAGATGCGTTTACAAAGATAGATGACCAGAGAAAAGGTCTGAAAGAAGAGAAAACTTACATAGATGCGATTAGGTCGATACTACAGGACACAGGTATCAAGACTAAGATTATCAAACAGTATCTACCGATTATGAACAAACTCATAAATAAGTATCTTACGTCTATGGAGTTCTATGTCAACTTCACACTCAATGAGAACTTTGAAGAAACTATCAAGTCAAGGTTTCGTGATGAGTTTACTTACTCATCATTTAGTGAGGGTGAGAAGATGCGTATTGACCTTGCATTACTTTTCACATGGAGAGCGATTGCAAAGATGAAAAACTCTGCGAATACAAATCTATTGATACTTGATGAGATATTCGATAGTTCACTAGATGGAACAGGAACAGANGAGTTTCTAAAAATACTCAACACACTAGGTGGTGAGAATGTATTTGTNATTAGTCATAAACAAGATGCACTCGCAGATAAGTTTAGACAAACCATTCGATTTGTAAAGGAGAAGAATTTTAGTCATGTTGCTACTTAATGGAGATTGCATCGAACAGATGCAGAAATTGAAAGACGAAGGAAAACAAATAGACTCAGTTGTTACAGACCCACCCTATCACTTGACATCTATAGTTGAGAGATATGGTAAAGAGGGTTCTGCACCAGCAAAAGATAGAGATGGTTTGTATCAAAGACAGGCCAGAGGATTTATGGGAAAGGAATGGGATGGTGGAGATATTGCTTTTAGGACAGATACTTGGAAACTCGCATACGACTTACTTAAGCCTGGTGGGTATCTACTTGCTTTTAGTGCATCCAGAAACTACCACAGAATGGCCGTTGCAATAGAAGATGCTGGGTTTGAAATCCGTGACCAGATTATGTGGATATATGGTTCTGGGTTTCCAAAGAGTTTGAATGTTGGTGATGGTTGGGGAACTGCACTCAAACCAGCACACGAACCTATCGTGATGGCGAGGAAACCACTTGAGGGTACAAACAAACAANANATAGAAAAGTATGGAACTGGTGGTATCAATATTGATGGTTGTAGGATACAAGGTGATGANANTGGTGGTGAGAGAAAAATCACAANTCGTAANNCTAGAGATGANAANAATGTCTGGACNNANNANAACTCTGGTATGAAANNAGANNNAANNNANTTTGCAGATGCAGACCCAANAGGTAGATANCCAGCAAATGTGATGCACGATGGTAGTGATGTTGTGCAAGATATATTTCCACAGACAAGTAAAAGTGTTTCAACAAAAAGAACTAGAAAAACAGTAGGTATGTTTGGTATGCCTAATGATGCAACACCAGAATATAATGATGAGGGTACTGCATCAAGATATTTCTATTGTCCTAAGACTTCTAAATCTGAAAGACATAATGGTGCAATAAAGAATACACACCCTACAGTAAAACCAATAGAACTTATGAAATATCTTTGTAGGTTAGTTACACCAAAGGGTGGAACTGTTCTTGACCCATTTATGGGAAGTGGTTCTACTGGGATAGCTGCAAAAGATGAAGGTTTCGATTTTATAGGTATAGAAAAAGAATCAGAGTATTATGATATTGCAGAAGCAAGAATTAAGAAAACTGCACCACTTTTTGATTTTATGACTTGACAATGTTCTGAGAACATGGTATAGTGATTCGTAACAATAAAGAAAGAGAGAGTTATGAGTAAATTAAAAAATTATATCATGGACGTTCAAGAAACAGTATGGGATTATTTTGATGACAACGGAAAGTTTGTTGCAGATGAAACTGTAACAGATAAGCAAGACCTCATCAATCTAATTGCAAATAAGTTTGGACTTGGTATCGCAGTTAATATTGCAAAGAAAGAAATCTTTGATATAGAAACTAATGACTACTTTTCGTAGACTTGACATATAAAAAAAGGATATAGTTATGAAAGATGAATATTTAAAAAATTTTAAAGATGGTATTTCAGACGCTCTAATTATAGGACAAATGTCTGATAATAGACCAGACGGTTATAAACAAGGTTATGATTTTGCAATAAGTGTATATGTTCAGATGGAAGAAAGTAATCAAGAGTTTGGAGAATAGACTTGACATTGTTCTCAGAACATGGTATATTAAATACATAATAAAGAATCAGTCATAAAAGAGGAGATAAAAATATGGCACATATGGTAGAAACAATGGCTTACGCTGGTCAACTTCCATGGCATGGATTAGGTGTAAAAGTTATTGATGATTTATCACCAGAACAAATGATGCAAAAAGCAGGAGTAGATTGGTCTGTTGAGAAACAAGACCTAGTTACAAAAATGGGTTCATCTGTTAAAAACAAACAGGCACTTGTTCGTTCATCTGACGGAGAAGTTCTTGACATTGTAGGTAAAGGATGGAATCCAGTTCAGAACGCAGAAGCGTTTAACTTCTTTGAAGAGTATGTTCGTGCTGGTGATATGCAGATGCACACTGCTGGTTCATTGAATGGTGGTAAAATGGTTTGGGCTCTTGCAAAGACTAACGAATCATTTGAACTTTTCAATGGTGATGTTACAGAGAACTATTTCTTGTTCTCAAATCCACATGAGTTTGGTAAAGCGATTGATATTCGTATGACACCAATTCGTGTTGTTTGCAATAACACATTGACACTTTCACTATCACAAGATAGTAATGCAATGGTTAAAGTTAACCACCGAAAAGAGTTTGACTCTGCTGAGGTTAAAGAACAAATGGGTATTGCAAAAGAAAAAATGGAACAGTACAAGTCAATGGCTGAGTTCCTTGGTTCTAAACCCTATACCTCTGAAAATATCGTTCAGTACTTCAATGAAGTGTTCGGTTCGCCTGCAAAGGAAAAAGTAGACGGTGTTCTTCCATTTACTTCCAATAATGCGAAAATCGCTATGGAAAACTTGGATACACAACCTGGCGCTAACTTTGCACAAGGTTCATTCTGGAATGCCTTTAATACTGTCACTTACATGACAGACCACATTCAAGGTCGTTCAAATGATGGTCGAATGACTTCATCATGGTATGGACGAAATCGTAGGGTCAAGTTAAAGGCACTTGACAAGGCTCTGGAATATGCAGAGGCTGCCTAAAAAAAGTTTTGTGTGGGGGTTGATTTTTGAAAATTAATCCCCATATAAATAATAGTGATAATGTTCAGTACAAGGCCTTCGTAGACCTTTATCGGTACATCATTGGTAAGACAATGCAGAATTTATCGGTGCGGCCCACCGACATTATCATTATCGCATATGCCATTATGGGTATGCAAATATTAATCTTGCTTAATAAGGAGATATAAAATGACAAATTTAAGCACACTTAGAAACGCTCTTCAAGCGTTTGATTACAACCACATGACTCCCTACGCTGTAGGTTTCGATAGAACATTTGATAGATTGTTCGACTATGTGACCCATCAAGCAGAGTCAACTGGTTTTCCACCTTACAACATCCAAAAGACAGAGGATTACAAATTTGTAATTGAAATGGCTGTCGCAGGCTTCGGTAAAAAAGATATTGAAGTGGAAGTTGCAGAAGGTGTTCTCACAGTTAAATCAATCAAAGATAAAGACACTGGTTCAACTGATGAGCATACTCTTTACAAAGGTATCTCGCAAAGAAACTTTACAAGAAAGTTTACACTTGCAGATGATATCGTAGTAAATGGTGCAGAACTTAAAGATGGGATGTTAACAATCTCATTGGAGAGAATTGTACCAGAGGCGAAAAAACCTCAACTAATTGCTATCAAGTAATTGATAGAAATACTAAGGGGTGACTTGACATCACCCCTTTTTTATGTTATAGTC
>FUFK010075132.1_pt1 | contig 10285 bp, 4 predicted proteins | sample 1021851 | NCBI WGS metagenome assembly FUFK01 (sample SAMEA51879418, study PRJEB19060) | metagenome
TAAGTGCCAACGACTTCTATCTTGTCGTATTCTATTGATTCGGCTAGTGCCATTAGGATTAATCTCCGATTAAAACAGGTTTAGGCTTAGTTTTAAGACTTAGCTGCGGTCTATGCTGCGGTATAATAAACAACACCACCTCTAATATGTGAGTTAGGAACTCCAGTAGAGTTATATCTTAGAGGTGTACCTGTTCCATAATAAAACAAAATTGATGTACCAGTAGTGACAGCACAGTGCATATTTCCACTTTGATCTGATGTTGTAAATGAAACACTTCCTATTGCTTCACCAGTGTCACCACCTTCATTATCAAAAGGCAATCCATTTATCTGTAAATAATTAGCACCTTCACTCGCAGCGATTCGTACTCTAAAGAGTGCTGTTACACATCTTCCTACTTTTGTATAAGTTCCTACTGCGGTCTGAAATGAGGCTGAAGTTCCAGAAGGTGTCCAAGTTCCCTCTTCATAGTCGTTAAGTAAATTTGCATCAGCTGAACCACCAAGTTTTACCCCTGCTGGCAGTCTTACCTTACCACCATTTTCTATGTAAACGCCTCCACTACCGTGAGATTCTCCAGCTATTAAGAAGGAAAAGTAGTTATCATCTATATCGTATTTTATTACACCATGAGTATCAACATTAGTACCAGTAGAACCTATTCTAAGAGCAGTATCTGCTCCAGAATCAGTGCCAACCCTGAAACAATCTCCTGTACCGCCTGTATTAACTTTAAATAATGAACCATCCCAAGTTAAGTTTGATTCACCTTCTAAAGTATTAGCAGTACCAGAACCAGTAATAATTCTGTTATTTGCGTTGTTGTTTATTGTTATAGATGCTTTTGCTGTATTAGCATCTCTTGCTGTATTTATAGCGTTAGCTAATTTGTCAGTTGTGACAGCATCATCTTTAACACCATCTGTTGATACTTTTGTTAATGCCATAGGTATTTAGGAGTAAACTTTTTTACCATCTACTATAGCTTTATCTATAGCTGTAAACGACTCAGATGTCCAGATTGATGTTGTATCATCTGTTTTCTTGTAATCCTTAATAATTTCAAGATGCTCTACATTACGCTTGATCTTGTCTTTGAAATCTACATCAGTTTCATCTGATGTTTTAGCAGTGTTAATAACAGTTACGCTATCGCCAGCAGCAGAGAAGATTGCTGCAATTTCATTTGCGGTTTTTTCTTCCATGATAAAAAAGTAGTTGTTTACAGTTTACCCTGCTTCGAGGGCTGTGACTTTTGCGGATAACTCTTTTATAGCATTTACAAGTATTGGTACGAGTCTTTCATATTTCATTCCATAAGACATACCATCTTCTGTGAGATTACAGATAAGTGAATCATCATTTGATGTTCCAAAGCCATTAGCCTTTTCAACTTCTAATGCTTCTTGTGCTAAAAATCCAATATGTAATCTCTGTCTTTTTTTAGACCCATCAGGTGTACCAAAAGGCTCTGCTTCTGTCCCATACCATGTTCTTCTATCCCATCTGTAAGTAACAGGTCTAAGTGCTTCAATCCAAGCTAAACCAATATTGAAACTAGTTACATCTGTTTTGTCTCTAGAGTCTGAAGAAGATATTGAAGTATCAGCACAAAATAAATCAGTAATACTATTATTACCAAGACAAATTGCATTACTACCAGTGGTTATATTACCTGACGGACTATCTGACCTTCCTGACCTATTACCTAAACACATATTGTTACTACCTGTTGTAATTGCCCCTCCAGCTTCAAAACCAACAGCAGTGTTAGCAGCACCAGTTGTGTTTACTTTTAATGTATATCTTCCTAAAGCAGTATTATTATTTCCAGTTGTATTATCTCTTAAAGCTCTATCTCCGATAGCAGTATTGTTGGCTCCTGTAGTATTTGTGGAAATACATGCGTTTCCTACTGCGGTATTGTCAGTTCCAGTTGTGTTTGCTCCTAATGCGTTAACTCCTAAGGCACAATTATTACTTGCTGTTGTGTTTGATAGTAAAGCACCAGCACCTATACCTACGTTTGAAGCTCCAGTAGTATTTGCTGCTAAAGCTTGATCTCCAACGGCTGTACTATTATTAGCAGTAGTGTTTGCACTTAAAGCGTTATAACCTATACCTACAAGACCTTGTCCTGTAGTATTGGCATCTATCGCATAAGCACCCACGGCTACATTTTGCGTTCCTGTTGTGTTAACTCGAAGTGCATCATGCCCTACAGCGGTGTTAGAATCTGCTGTTGTGTTTTCTCTAAGTGCATCTCTACCAACTGCTACGTTTTGACTGCCTGTAGTGTTAAGTCTTAGTGCAGAAACACCCATAGCCACGTTTTCTATTCCACTGGTGTTTGAATATAACGATTGCATACCAACAGCAGTAAGGGTATTTCCAGTTGTGTTTGTCACTAGAGCATCTTTTCCTACAGCAGTATTGTTAGATCCAGTGTTTAATTGGAGTGCTGATTTACCACATGCAGTATTGGCACTAGCAGTTGTATTTGACGCTAAAGAGTCTTTTCCTACAGCAGTATTAGTACCTCCAGTTGTGTTTGCTGATAATGAGTCATAGCCTACCGCAGTATTATTACTAGCCGTAGTATTAGCGTCTAAAGCATTAGATCCAACAGCTACGTTTGAAGCTCCAGTTGTGTTTACTGCTAACGCTGATTTACCAACCCCAACATTGTTAGCTCCAGTTGTGTTAGTTGCTAATGAATAATATCCTACTGCTGTGTTATCATCAGCTGTTGTGTTTGCAAGTAGAGCATCTTTACCTACTGCTACGTTTTGAGTACCAGTTGTGTTTGTATAAAGAGCATACTTACCTACAGCAGTGTTGTTATCAGCCGTTGTATTTTCATGTAAAGCAGCAAAACCAACAGCAGTGTTATAATCTCCAGTGGTAGTTTTTTGTAAAGAAGCTGAACCTGTTGCTGTATTTTGTGTTCCAGTCGTGTTTGCTCCTAAAGAGTTATAACCTACGGCTGTATTGTTATCGGCTGTTGTGTGTGCTGTTAGGGCAAGATAACCCACAGCGACATTTTTTGTTCCAGAAGTTAAAGCTGTTAATGCTTCTTTACCAATAGCAGTATTATTTCCACCAGACACAGAAGCATCTAAAGCACTTTCTCCAAGGACAGTATTACCAGCAACAGAGTTTGCTCCTTTACCAACAGTTATGCTATTAATATTAAAGTCTTCGTTGTTTGCAATCTTAGCAGCAGTTACTTGGTCATCACCAATCTTAGCTGTAGTAACTGATCCGTTTTGTAGGATTGCTGTTGTTACTGTGTTGTTACTTGGAGTTCCAATATTTACTGTCGAACCCATTACAACTATAAAAATATCTGATCCACTAGGAGGTGCAGAAGATAGTTTTACAGTGCTACCTGATAAAGCAAAACCTTCTGAAGGTGTTGATGTTCCACTATTAGGTTTCTGTACAACACCATTAATACTTAATAGTATTTGTTGTGCATTTGCTGGTGCATTACTTACAGTAAAATCTGTTCTACTACCATCTACAGACTCACTAAATGTAGATATAAAAAAGTTACCAATACTTTGTGCTTCTTCCCAAGCACTATTGGTTGCGTTATAAACTAATAATTTTGATGTAGATGTATTAAAAAATAAATCACCAGCATCAAGATCGCTTGAAGGGTTACTAGAACCTACTCTATATCTAGCTGCAAAATCGTTTATATCATTACTAAGTTGTTCTACATCAGCTTCTTTTGCTAATAGTTTATGGTAAGTATATGTTTGACTAGAGCCTGTAGAACTGACCATCAGGCCAAGACCAGCAGCCATTGTCTTGCTGTAAAGACTAGAAGGAAACCCATTAATAGTTACGTTATCTGAACCATTACCTGAAGTTCTTGCGTTAGTAGCAACACCGCTTCCATTAGTTATAAGACCTTCTATATCTGAAATACTAATAACTACACCTGATGCTGGTTGTGTAGTAGGAAAGCTATCTTCATTAGCTATAACTTCTAATCCACCAATAGGTGCTATCTGTGCTGCTACATAATCAACTACAGCACCAGAGGTAGGAAACTTTGTATCATCATCAGTTATGGTAGTCTGTTTTGCCATACCATCTATCTGGTTTAGATCGGCAATATCAGCAGTTAAAGCTGTACTGTCAGCTAATTTAGAAGCTGTACCTGATTGCATACCAGCTAGAGTTGTTAGTTCTGCATCTGCTATTTCAGAAGTTCCTACAGAGTTTGCTGCTAGGTGTTCTGATCCAATAGCATTATCAGCTATTTTTGTACCATCTACGCAATCAGCAGATAAGTGAGAAGTGTCTATACTTCCATCTATGTAATGTTGAGAGTTAATTGAGTCGTCTGCTATTTTTTGCTCATTTACAGCATAATCTTGTATTTTTGCGGTAGCGACAGCATTGTTTGCTAATTCATTAACTTCTACAGAACTATTATCGAGTTGTGATGCTGTAATACTATTACCTGCAATCTTAGCTGCGGTTATAGCACCGTTAGCTATTTTAGCTGTAGTTACTGCACTATCTTGAATTTTAGCTGTAGTTACTGCACTATCTTGAATTTTAGCTGTAACAACTGCATTGTTTGCTAATTCATTTGATTCTACACATGAATTATTTAATTCGGATGCTGTAATACTATTACCTGCAATTCTGTCAGCTGTTATAGTACGACTCGCAATGTGACTAGCATCAAGAGGACTACCAGCTATAAGACTTTTAATTTCTGATATAGTTTGATCTTGGGTGGCGTTAGCTTCTATTCCATTTAATTTAGAATGATCTGCGTCAGTAAATACGTTACTATCACTTGCACTTTCTACTAATGTTCTGATCTCTGCTGCTGTTTGATCTGCGGTGGCTCCTTCTTCAATACCACTTAATTTATCTGTAATTTCTTGTTGTGCAAATAATACTTGATCGCTGTTTGTATCTAAATCTGTTTCTGTTAAAACGCTACCATCTTGAAAATCTACTTTCTTTGTACTTATATTTGTATCTCTTTGAAACTTNATAGCAGCACCATTGGCAGGGGTGTTGCCAGAAGTAAAAGTAACTGTTGACCCACTAATTGTGTAATGAGTATCTAATGTTTTTAAGACACCTGCTACTGTTACATCTATTTCTGCATTGGCTAAGAACGAAAAAGATATTGCAAAGTTATTGGTACTACCATTACCAGTATGTGTAGTTGCTGTTGATGTGGTGTTAGTAGCCATAATTAAAAGGAACTATTGTTAAATGTACCTAAGTTAAGTTTATCAAACTCTTTAAGCAATACATCATTAAAGTTTTGATTTTTTTCTTCAACTGCATTTATTCTATTATCAATATCTTTTTGTGTCATTTCAGTTCGCATATACTCTATCATACCTGCTTTTATATATTTGGTATTTATTTTTGATAATGTTTGGAATATCTCTTCTGCTGCTTTTTGTCCTTCTTCACTTTGTAAGCCAAAATTTTTGATAATACTTCTTCGTGTTTGTATATATGGATCATTTATTTCTGCATTGATAGCTTCTTTTATATTCATATCTTTACCTTTATATTTTAGTTCTATTACGTTTGTTATTTTTTTTAGATCATTGTATTCATTTCTATCTAATTTTTTTGGTATAAAGTCTGCTGATCTTAAATTAGGTAATACTGATCCTCTTATAATATCTGGCGGTGGAGGTAACATTTTACCTATCTCAGCTTGCACATCAAGAACTAAAAAGTTTTGACTTTCTCCTATAGGTCTATTGTAGATAAATTGAAAAAGACCTCCTTCNTTGCGTGGATAAGTTACTACATTATTAGTTATATGCTCTACTTGTGAAGGTAANTTACCTCCTACATTNAAAGGTACGATTTCTTTAAACATCTTATCTACTGTATTTTNAAGANCTTGAATTANANAATTTGCTTTATTAAAATCTTCNTCACTATANGGCAANCTTTCATTAGCACCATCTCCTGAGTATGTTTTTGAATCACGTTTTATAAATTTTCTTAATTCTGTAGGATCACCTGTTGAGTTAAATAATGCTTTAGCATCTTCTTCAGTAAATCCCATTGTTTCTTTTATAGCAGCAGGTATTCTTGCAAGTCTTTTAAGGAAACTTGAATAAAAAAAGTTAGAAGAAACTTGTCTGCCAATATAATCAAGAAACTTTTTGTCTTTATATGTCAAACCTTCATCTATACCTTGTTCGCTTATTCCTCCACCAACTTGTATAAACTTTAATAACTCAGATATTTGACTTGTATATGTTTTACCAAACATATTACGACCAACAAAAGCAAACCAAGTTCCTACATATTCTGCTACTCCTTCAGCATCAAGATCACCTTCATATAACCAAGGTTGCATCTCTGCAAAATCTAACCAAGTTCTGACTAAAGAAGCTAGTGGGTCAGGTAAAAACTCAAGACTCTTATAAATATATACAGGCTTACCATTTCTCAACAAAGGATCGCCATTTTCGTCATACTGTAAAACAGCTTTACTATAAGGTCTCCAACCATTTTTATACATAGAAATCCATTGTGCAGCACCTTCTTTGGTATAAAAATTAGGACCACCACCTGTTAAAAATTCTTTTTTATATTCGTCATCTACATCTTCAAATTGTTTATTAGTTAGAAATAACATTAAAGTACCAAGTGCAGCACCCATTCTTATTTGACCATTTGCTTGTTGACGAACATAAGGGTCTGGACTATTTAAGTCAGCAACCATATCAGGTAGAAGTGCTTGGTTTACTACATTTATGTTTACCCTTTGTCCACTTGGTAATGTAACTTGTATTGGCATATTTACTATTGGCAAGTATCTTGCAGTTTCTAAAAACATATTGGTTGGAGTTCTTGTAAATTTAAAATAAAATCTAACTGCTGGATTATTTATAGCTGCATCATTTATAAACTTTGCACCTTTACCAAAATAACTGTCTGTTCTTATGTCTTGAGTAAACGTAATAGTTTTGCCAACTTCTTTTGCTCTTGTAAGTATTCTTTGTATTACTGCATCAGTTGGTTGTAGTTGTCTTGGTCCAACTACTCCTTCATCTAATGGATCAATTCTACCTAAAGTTCCTTCTTGACCTCTAAGTAAATAAGATATAACACCATCTACAGTTCCTTTTATATATTTTGTTAAATCTTCTCCTTCTAAATTTCTACCAACACCTTCATTAAAAGCTTCAAATGCAGTAGCAGCAATAATATTAGGTGCTTGTATTAAAGCATCATTAGCTGTCATTAATCTACTAGGTAGTCTTATAATTCTTCCAAACTCGTCATAAGCTCTTAGAGGCCAGAAGCTAGAATCCGAAGATATGATAAATCGTTGACCTGTATCTCCTTTAACATTTCCAACATTAATAAAATTATCTTCCATATCCCATGATCTTTTCCAAGCATTTACACCAAAATCTAAGTTATAAAATAAATAAGACATATATTGTTGTGCTGCCCTTAACTCGGTAACACTACTAGCACCTACAAAATTATTCATTGCTTTCATAAATGTCATCATTGCACCAGAATATAAATTTATTGCTTGTGTATTAGGACCAGAAAGAACAGCATTAATACCAATCTCATTTAAAATTCTTGCACCTTTGTCTAATCCTTTTATAAGTGAAGTAGATATAGCATCTTGATTTTGTATTGCAACAAGTTTTCTAGGATCACCACTTGCTGCTTTTAAAGTAACTGCTGCTTGATTTAACTTTGAATAATCTCCTGTTTTTGTAGCTTCTTCTAAAGCTTCTGTAAGTCTAGTTTTTAATAATTGATTTCTTGATATTGCGTCATCAATATCTATTTGTAACTCAGGTACTTTAGCAGTAGCAGCAGCTTTTTCAGCAGGTGTCATACCTGTTATTTCTTCAACTGTTTTGCCTTCTATACCTTGTTCTGGCTTCATACCGAAAGATTTAACAGTTCTACCTGCTTGAGTTCTTAGTGGCAGACCTAGTGTTAACCATTCCTCTACGTCTGTTAGTGCTTCAAACAAATCATCAATACTTTTTTGTATCTTTGCAGAATCTTTTGTCTTAATAAGGTCCATCATTATTTGGTTTTTATTAGCTACGTTTTCTGTTGCAAGTGTTATAACTTGTGCGACTGCAAAATTTAAAGAATCACTAGGAACTAGGTTGTAGAGTTTTGCATACATCTCTGCATATTCTTTTATTGCAGTTGTATTAGCTAAAGAAACAACTCCTTTATCAAACATACCTAGACCTTCAAGCCTTGTTTGTACTTGACTCTTAGATCCTACAAAAACATTTTCATCTTTTAACTGTCTAATTATTGCTTCTACTAATTCTTGTTGTCTTGGTTTAAATTCTTTGATAAAGGCAACTGATTGAGGATTCTTTGTAAGATCACCTAAGTTTTGTTTCTTACCAGTAATACTTGTTTGCACTTCTCCCGAATACTTAGCATCAGCAGGTACTTCTATTGTTAGTCCTACTGTGTTACCTTGACCTGCTTGTGCTGAACCTGTTTTATCAATAACTATTTGTTTTATTTTTTCATGTAAGTTTGTGCCATGCTGTCTTATTTCTGCTTCTGTAAAACCTTGACTAATAAAACTTTCTAAAATTTTATCTGCATTTTTTGAATATTTTGTTTTTTTGTATCTTAAATACCAAGCCATCTTATCAAAATCAGATTGAAAAACTATTGGTGCATCTCCATATCTAGGTTTATCTCTTTTAAATTGACTAGGCATTATATATGTTCTAACAGAACCATCTATAGGTTTTGTATTTGTTTGACTACTTGTACCAGAACCTTCGTTCTTCAACTTTTCTCCAATGTTGTCGTAATTTTCTCCTTTACTTTCTATATCATTCTTTAAAATTTTAGTTGCTTTGTTTATGTTTTCGTTTGCTTCCTCTACAACTTGAACTTCTTTTTTGTTTAAGTTAAATATGTTGTTTGTTTTATCAAATTTATAATTTTTATATTTAGTAAATATCTTATCTAATCCGTCAATAGAGACTTTGAATCCAGTACCAAAAGCAGCACCTAAACCAAATGAAGCATAGTATTCATCTAGAGTTACGTCATCTCCTAATATATCTCTTAAAAAAGTTTCAGTAGTAGCAATCGTTCCACCATAACCACCTGACGCAGCTACACCTTTCCAACCTTTTAGAGTTACACCAAAAGGAATAATTTGTGTAAAACCTGCTGCAACAGCTTCATTATTATTACATTTAAAATTTACTCTGTCTTCTTCTTTTAATCTTTGTTTTTGTGCTTCACAGCTTGCTGTATAACCTACTGTAAATTGACCAAGAGCATATATAGCTTTAGCCCAACCACCACCCATTAGTAAAGGTGCAAAGACATAATCTGCTGTCACACCTACACCTATCTCTATACCCATACCTTTTGCTAATTTATTAAATTGCGACTCGTCATCAGCTTCAAGCATATTGATAGTAAAACCTTTGTCTTCATAATGTTTCATTACATTTAAAAGACCATTTTGGAACTCTTCGCTTTCTACTACATCTACAGGTATCGAGTTGTTTAAAAATTCTCCACCAGAATACCCTGTTTCTTTTTTTATTAATTTAAAAAATTCTTTTCTATCGTTTGGCCTTGTAATTGGTTTGTTATTAAAACCTAAATTAGTAGATTGATTACCTTTTATAAAATCATAAAGACTTAAAAATTTTAAACGCCCTTCAAGATTTGGTACAGTATCTTCTAAAATTGAAAAGTCTATAGTGTGTTTAAATATGTTTCTTGTCTTATCATTTGGTTCTGCATATAAATCAAATGGTTCTTCTCCATCTTGTAAAAAAGTATTTGTGTAATCACTAAAGTTATATTCTGTATCCCAATCTATCCAACTTTTATCCATATTAAATATTTTTTTATTATCAAAAACATTTTCAAATTCAACTTCTGGCTGCTGTTCTTCTGTTGTATTATCAGTTGTTTGATTTTCAGAAATTACTTCTTGAAGTTTCTGATCTATATCTGTATTTTCAGAGGAACTTTCTTCATTTATACCTATATCTACAGTAGGCTTCTCTTCGTTTTCAAAACCTATGTCGTTGTTTGCTGGTGTAAAAGTCATTACTTATCTTTTTGAGAAGTATCTTCCCATAACATACTAAAGATTTTATTATAAGTCTCCTGACTTTCTTTAACAGGTTTGTTAGATGTAATTTGTTCTACTGTAAAGTTTTCTATTCCTTGATACATAGGTACTAATATACCTTTATTATTTAATTCTTTTCTAGTTAAT
>FUFK010043772.1_pt1 | contig 10284 bp, 11 predicted proteins | sample 1021851 | NCBI WGS metagenome assembly FUFK01 (sample SAMEA51879418, study PRJEB19060) | metagenome
CTGAGTGGTCAGATCGTTACAGGAAGTTATCACCTGAATCTTCTGCTGNAGCTGGTCAATGGAATACCAGCAGAGCCGAGTATCAAAGAGAGATAATGGACACTTTTAATGATCCACACATTGAAAGAATAGTAGTTATGACTTCTTCGCAAGTTGGTAAGACTGAAATAATACTCAACGCAATAGGATATTACATAGATCAAGATGCTTCCCCAATCCTCGTAGTCCAGCCAACCTTACAGATGGGACAAGCATTTAGCAAAGATAGGCTTTCAGCTATGATCAGAGATACTGAAAAATTAAAAGATAAAGTAAAAGATGCGAGAAGTAGAGATAGTGGAAATACAACTATGCACAAAAAGTTTGCAGGTGGTCATATAACTATTGTTGGTTCTAATTCAGCTTCAGGTTTGGCATCAAGACCAATTAGAATTTTGCTAATGGATGAAGTAGATAGATATGAACTTAGTGCTGGTAGTGAGGGTTCACCTATTGCATTAGCTGTAGCTAGAACAAAAACATTTTGGAATAGGAAGATATTCATGTGTTCTACTCCAACAGTCAAAGGACTATCTGCTATTGAATCTGCTTTTGAAGAATCAGATAAACGCTATTACTATGTGCCTTGTCCTGAATGTGAACATAAGCAAGTATTAAAATGGAAGAATGTTGTTTGGGAAGAAGATAAACCTGAAACAGCAGCCTATGCTTGTGAAGAATGTGGTTCAGTTATTGAGGAATCAAAAAAACAATGGATGCTTAAACATGGTGAATGGAGAGCTACAAACGATACAAACAATACAGCAGGTTTTCACATATCTGAACTGTATTCAGTTTGGAGTACTTGGTCGCAAATGGCTACTAACTTTCTTGAAGCAAAAAAGAATCCTGAAACATTAAAGACATACTTGAATACAAGTTTAGCTGTAAGTTGGGAAGAACAAGGAGATGCAGTAGAGTATGACACTTTATTACAAAGAAGATTGTCATACGATAAAACTAATGTACCTGAAGATGTATTAGTTATAACAGCAGGAGTTGATACACAAAAGGACAGATTAGAATGTCAGCTAGTAGGTTGGGGAAAAAATTATGAAGCATGGGTATTAGATTATAAAATCTTTTGGGGTGATCCTAATGCTTTTAATGTTTGGCAAGATTTAGATGTTTACCTTAAAAAAAGATACAAGACTGAAACAAATAGAATCATACCTATATCATGTGCTTGTTTGGATTCAGGTGGACATCATACCAATATGGTTTATCAATTTACCAAACCAAGACAGGCTAGAAGAATATTTGCTATCAAAGGTTTATCACAAGCTGGTAAACCAATAGCTAATAGACCAACATTTGTAGGTAAGAATAAAGCTGTTCTTTATGGTGTTGGTACTGATACTGCAAAAGAAGCTATATTTGCAAGATTATCTACTGATCCTGAAGCAACAACACTACATTTTCCAAATGATGTAGATGAAGAATATTTTAAACAACTTACAGCAGAAAAAAGAGTTACTAAATGGATTAGAGGTAAAAAGTCTTTAATATGGAAACAGATAAGACCAAGAAACGAGGCACTTGATACGCTTGTTTACAATTTTGCTGCTATATACATTTTAAATCCTAATTTTGATGTAATAGAACAAAAGATATTAGTAAATGACTCAAAACCAAAACAAACCACACAAAAAAAGACAAGAAAAGGCATAAATAGACAGAATTTTGCTACTTCTTGGAAATGACAACTATTTAACTTTGAAATATTGACATTACAGTAATGAGCCTTAGTGTTATAGGTAGATTAATCTATAAATAAGAGAGGTTTTTAACTTGTCAAACGCATTTGATAGAGTCAATTACACTACTAAAGAGCCTAGCAAACTTGTGCTTGGAGACTTTTGGGCATGGCGTAGAGATGATCTTGCAAGTGATTATCCAGTCGGTTCTTATGCACTAACTTATGAATTTCACGAAGATTCAGGTGGTGGTGGCATTCATAAATTTACATTAACTGCTACTGAAGCAGATGATACTTATTATATTGAAGCTGCTTCATCTACAACTACAGGTTATTCAGTCGGCGATTATATTTGGGAAGCATACATAACTAAAACATCTGATTCTAATAGAGTCATGGTGGATTCAGGCAGAACTGAAATAACAGAAAACTTAGCCAACACAAATGCTGATTTAAGAAGTCATGCAAAAATAGTATTAGATGCAATAGAAGCTGTAATAGAAAATAGAGCCAGTATGGATCAATCTTCAATGTCTATAGCTGGTAGGTCTTTATCAAGAATGTCTATAGATGAACTTATGACATTTAGAGATAGATACAAAGCTGAATATCTTAAAGAAATAAAACTTGCAAGAATAAGAAACAAACAAGGTTCAGGAAATACTGTAAAAGTAAACTTTGGATCAACTCAAACTAAAAATGTAACAGACTTAACATAATGGCATGGTATAACAACATATTTGGTGGTAATAAAAAACCAAAAAGAAAATTTAAAAGAAGCTATACAGGTGCTAATACAGGTAGATTATTTGCTGATTTTATAACTAGCTCTACTTCTGCTGATGCTGAAATAAAAGACAACATTAGACTTCTACGAGATAGGAGTCGTGATTTAGCGAGAAACGATCCATTTATTGCAAGGTATCTTAACCTGATGGTATCTAATGTGATCGGAAAGCAGGGCGTAAGAGTTAGCTCCAAGGCTCGTAATGATGATCAGTCATTAGATATTGGAGCTAACCTGCTTATTGAAAGAGCATGGAAAGAATGGAGTCAATTAGGAAACTGTACTGTAAATGAAAGACTTACATTTTTAGATTGTCAAAAAATATTCATTGAAACTCTATGTAGAGATGGAGAAGTCTTAGTAAGAAAAGTGAAAGATACTAACTCACCATTTGGTTTTAGAATTACTTTTATTGAAGCAGACCATTTAGATGAAAACAAAAATGAAACTATGCTTAAAAATGGTAATAGTATTAAGATGGGTGTTGAGTTAGATAGAGGTGGCAAACCTGTTGCTTATCATTTATTTAAAAAACATCCATACGATAACACTTATCCAAAACCACAACAAGAATACATAAGAGTTCCAGCAGATGAAATAATACACGCTTACTTACCACAAAGAGCAGAACAAACAAGAGGAGTATCATTTATTGCACCTATCATAGCTAATATGAAAATGCTGAATGGCTATTACGAAGCTGAAATAGTAGCTGCTAGAGTTGGTGCTTCTAAAATGGGTTTTATAACTTCACCTGATGGCGATGGTTATGTTGGAGATGGAGAACAAGAGGACACATTCAATCCTACTATGAACGCACAAGCAGGAGTATTTGAGCAGCTACCAGCAGGGATGTCATTTGAAAGTTTTGATCCTACGCATCCAACATCTGCATTTGAACCATTTACAACTAGCATATTAAGAAGTATTGCATCAGGTTTAAACATTTCTTATCACGCACTCAGTAATGATTTAACTTCTGTAAACTATTCAAGCATTAGACAGGGTGCATTAGAAGATAGAAGTATGTATCAACTGTACCAACAGTTTGTAATAGAGCATTTTATAAACCCTATATTTATGTCATGGTTAGAAATGGCTATATCAACAGGTTATATAAACTTACCGATAGCAAAGTATGACAAGTTTGCTAGGGCTATAAGTTACATACCTAGAAGTTTTGCTTGGATTGATCCTTTAAAAGAAATGCAATCAAACATATTAGGTTTACAAAATGGAACTGTTACTTATGCTGATATAAGTGCTGCTTATGGTAGAGATGTTGAAGAATTATTTGAACAGCATCAAAAAGAAGTTGAGTTAGCAAAACAATATGGTATTGAAATAGCTTATCAACCATTTGGAACTAAACTACCAGTTGAAGCTAATATTCAAGGTGGGGATGAAGAAGATGCCTAAACACAATCTAACAGACTTTCCAAATAAAGGAGATGATAAAAAAATATCTCTTAGAAATTCTGAATATCCACAATTCGATTATGACTTTATAGCTGGTGTAAAAGAAAATGATAACGATATTTACAAAGCTGGTGGCAACATAAGAGGTAATGAAGCATTTAATTTATGGACAAAAGCTAGAGCAGGTGAAGAAACTGATGGTGTTATAAGTTGGATCAAAGAGAGAGAAGCATGGGCAGCTAGACATTTTGACGATGGTTCACAATTTAAGTCAGGAGATAAAGCAGGTAGACCATCTAATATTGCAGGAGTTATAGCTCAAATGAAGTGGGGAGTAATTGGTAATTTAGGAGAACAAAGAATGAAAGATGTTGTACTTGAAGCTATAAAATATAGAGAAGGTAAAGAATCAGGATCAGCAAGTCAGGCTCAACAAGATAGACAGGTTTCTGATGCTGTAGAAAAAGGACTCAGAGAAAAGGTAGAAGAACATAATAAAGAAGTAAATAACGCTGCTTCAAAAAGAACAACATATAGAACATTATTAACAGTTTTTGAAAGAGGGATTGGTGCTTATAAAACTAATCCAGCTTCAGTAAGACCTAATGTAAGCTCACCTGAACAATGGGCTTATGCTAGAGTAAACAGCTTCCTATTCGCTTTGCGAAATGGGAGNTTTCAAGGTGGGAAGCATGATACTGATTTGCTTCCTGAATCTCACCCTTTATCATCAAAAGAGGAAAAAGCTATGAAAGATAAAGAAGATAGACATATCCTNAATGTGAATGAAACTGATGATTCTGTAATCATAGAGTTTGCAAANCANCANGAGGATAAAGAAGAGGAAATNGAAATGACTGATTCTGAAAGACCTTATCACGATGAAGATGAAGAAAAAGATAGAGAAAANGATAAAGAAGATCGNAAGGTACTAGAAATGCCTATGAAATTCAGAACNATTGATNTANCTAAAGCATCANCATATCGATGAAGAAAANAGGACTGTNAGNATTGGTGTTTCAAGTGAAACTCCAGTAGAAAGAAGTTTTGGTATGGAAGTGCTAGGACATTCTGAAGATGAANTAAATATGGAATTTATGCAATCTAAAACTGCACCATTANTACTGGATCACGATATGACAAAACAAATTGGTGTAGTAGAAGAATTTAAACTTGATNAGACAGCAGAAAAGNACAACTGCTGTAGTTCGATTTGGTAGATCGGCTCTTGCTGANGAAGTTTTTAGAGATGTAGTTGATGGTATTCGNATGAATATATCTGTNGGCTACAGAGTAGATAAACTGGAACGACAAAACAAAGANGATGAAACTTTTTATCGTGCTTCNTGGACNCCTATGGAAATTAGTTCTGTAAGTGTNCCNGCNGATCAAAGCAGACTTGTCGGNGTTGGTCGNTCTAAANATAAACAAACATTAAACACAACAAAGGTGAANGTAATGGAAAACGAAAAACAAGAAATNAATCTTGATGAAGTTAGATCACAAAGTGTTGATGAAGCAAGAAAAGAATTTCAAANAAACTCAAAAGAAATTATTGATCTTGGTGTAAGACACAATAAAAGAGATTTAGCTAATCAAGCTATTAAAGATGGTGTTTCTGTTGAAGAATTTAGAGGACAATTATTAGAAAACATTTCTAACGATGTTCCTTTAGAAACTCCATCAGAAATTGGTTTAACCGAAAAAGAAACTAAAAGATTTAGCATTATGAGAGCTATTAACGCTATGGCTAATCCTACAGATAGAAAAGCACAAGAAGCTGCAAAATTTGAATTTGAATGTTCAGAAGCAGCACAAAGAGCTTATGGGANNACAGCACAAGGCGTNATGCTTCCTGATGAAGTTTTAAGAAACTGGAATCAGAGAGATTTAAACGCTTCTGATGACTCAAATCTTATTGGTCAAGACTATAGAGCAGGTGATTTCATAGATGTTCTAAGAAATAACTCTGCTGTTATGCCTATGGCAACTATGCTTAATGGACTAAGTGGCGATGTAAAAATCCCAAGAAAAACTGCTGCTTCAAGTGCTGCATTTATTAGTTCAGAAGGTGGTGCTGCTGGTGAATCAGAATTTACAGTTGGTTCTGTAACTATGGCTCCAAAAACTTGTGGTGCATTTACTGATGTCACAAGACAATTAATGATTCAATCATCTATTGATGTTGAAAACTTAATTAGAAATGACTTAGCACAATCTATGGCTATTGCTATTGATGATGCAGCTTTAGAGGGTTCAGGAAGTTCAGGTAATCCAACAGGTATTACTAATACTTCAGGCATTAATTCAGTATCACTTTCAAGTGCTGCTGCTCCAACATTTGCTGAAATGGTTTCAATGGAAACAGCAGTAAGAGTTGATAATGCTTTACTTGGTGATCTAGCTTACATAGTGCATCCAACTAACTATGGCACTTTAAAAACTACTGAAAAAGCAACAAATACAGCACAATTTATAGCTGTTAATGATGAAATAAATGGCTATAAAGTCGTTGTTTCACCACAATTAACTGCTAACAATTATGTATTTGGTAACTTTGATGACTTACTTGTAGGTATGTTTGGTGGATTGGACATTGTTGTTGATCCATTCTCAAACTCNACTTCAGGAACAGTCAGAATTGTTGCTCTTCAAAGTATAGATACAGCAGTTCGTCACGCTGTATCATTCTGTGCTGCTAGTTAATGGCACTTAGTACAAACAAAATGGGTGGATTAATTTCCACCCATCTTAATAAAGGTGGAAAAATGAAATATTTAATTTTACAAGATACAGTAGCTAACAAAGAAAAAGTAAAAGCAGGTGATNTAGTNGANCTTNCNATNGATGANGGNAGATCACTTGTTGGTTATGGTAAAGCTGAAGAATANAAAGGCAAACCAAAAAAAGAAACAAATAGAAGTGTTGGTTTAGAAAANTCAGAAACTAAGGTCAAAAAAAGAAGTAAGTAAAAATGGCTATTGANAGTGCNAGAGATTTTACTTCTTTTCTTGATGCTACAACAGGGCATGGAGTNNCTGGCACTTATTTTGAAACNGGNAAGTTATTTGATGANTTTCCNTTAATTGATACTCTAGGATTAATAGATGATGGTTCTTCAGTATTAATAAATNTAATTATAGATCAACCTTATGTNAGCATTGANGGAGAATCTATATCAGTNGAGGGTTTNCAACCTACTGCAATTNTAAAATCNAGCGATGCTCCTGATATTNNNCAAGGAGATAAANTAGTTGTTGATGCAATNACTACAAATAAAGGTAGCACTCTTACGCCTGAAACAACTTTTTTTATTAAAACAATTGAGCCTGATAATACAGGTTTTGTAAGTGTTGTATTGGAGAAGGAGTAATGTCGCAATATAGACTTGAAACTGAAGAAGATATGAGTGCTTACTTAGATATAAATTTTGGTCATGGTGTTACTGCTGTTTTTACTAACAGTAGTGGAAGTGCATCGACTATAAACATAATTATAAATAATGAATATGTTGAACAAGTTGAAGGTACAGGTGTTGAAGCACTAAAACCAATAGCTTATTGCAGAAGCATTGATGTACCAAGTATTGCATTTGGCAATACTTTAAATGTATCTGCTATAAAAGATGTTGATGGTAATACACTTAAAGCAGCACAAAATTATACTATTGTTAATATTCAATCAGATCGTACAGGTTTTTCTGCATTGATGTTAGAGGAGATATAATGGCAAACCATATCAGACAACAAATAAGAGAAAGAGCAGGTACAGTTCTTACAGGACTAACTACAACTGGTAGTAATGTTTTTGAAACTAGAATATATCCATTATCAAATACAAACTTACCAGCTTTAGCAATCTATACAAAAAATGAAACATCTGAACCTATTGTTATAAGTACAAATAGACTTATGAGTAGAGAATTAGAATTAATTGTTGAGGTTTATGTAAAACAAACTAGCAATTTTGATGATCAAGTTGATAAGATTTGTAAAGAGGTTGAGGTAGCTATTAGTGCTGATACAACACTAAATGGTCTAGCTAAAGACTGTTTTTTACAATCAACTGAAATAGAATATAATACAGAGGGAGAACAACCATTAAGCTATGCTGTTCTTACATTTTTAACTAACTACTATGTTCAGGAGAATGCTCCTGATGTAGCAGTTTAACGAGGTACAATTATGAAAATGATTTCACCAAATGGTAAAAGTTCTATAGATGCTCACCCTGATAGTGTTGAGTATTTAAAGAGTAAGGGTTGGAAAGAAGAAGCAATCCCATCGAAAGATAAACCTAAATCTTCTTCTAAACAAAACGAGGAATAATTATGGCAACACATCTTGGAAAAGAAGGTACAGTACAAGTTGGATCAAACGCTATTGCTGAAATTAGAGGTTTTAGTATAGATGAAACAATCGATACAGTTGAAGATACTTCAATGGGTGATTCTTCAAAGACTTATTTAGCTTCTATTAAAGACTTTAGTGGATCAGTTGATGTTCTATATGATGAAACAGATACTAATGGTCAAACAGCATTATCTGTAGGTTCATCTGTAACATTAAACTTTGCACCTGAAGGTACAGATAGTGGGGATGTCAAACTAACTGGTACTGCTATAGTAACTGGTAAATCTGTAACATCATCATTTGATGGTTTAGTAGAATCTACTATTACTGTTCAGGGTACTGGTGGTTTAACAACAACTACTTATTAATCATGAAAGCTATTGAGAGAGCTAAAACGCATTTTGCAGAGCAAGATGTAAAGGTGATTAAAGTGCCTGAATGGGGAGAAGAAGATAACCCATTAGAAATTTACAGTAAGCCATTAACGCTTAGTGAAACTTCTAAACTTTATAAAATGAGTAAGAATGATGATCTTGCGATGATGGCTTATGTTCTTATCTACAAAGCACTTGATGAAAATGGAGATAAATTATTTACATTAGATGATAAAGGTTCTTTATTAAACAATGTNGATCAGGAAGTATTAGTTAGAGTAGCAACTCAAATTATGGGACAAGAACCTATTGAGGATGTTAAAAAAAACTAATAGAGGATGTTAATTTATATTCGCAATATGCACTAGCAGAAAAGTTGGGTAAAACTTTACAAGAGTTGCAAAAAATTAGCATCCAAGAATATCAAGGTTGGTTAGCATACTTTGAGTTAATAGAAGAAAGGCAAAGGAATGGCAAATAAAAAAATAAAGTTTGAATTAACTGCTGTAAATAAAACAAAAGCTGCTTTTGATAGAGTCAACAGAAGTTTAGGAAAAATAGGTGGTGCTGCAAAAGCAACAGCTAAATTTGTTGGTGGTGTTGGTATTGCTGCTACTGGTACTGCTGTTGCCTTAGGTGCTTTAATAAATAAATCATTTCAATATATAGATACATTAGGTAAAACAGCATCAAGAACAGGTATTGCTACTGATACACTACAAGCTTTTCAATTAGCAGCTATTGAATCAGGTACTTCAGTTGAGCAAACACAAAAAGGCTTAGAAAAATTTGCAAGATCAATTGGAGATGCAGGAAGAGGTTTAAAAACACAAGCAGATATATTTAGAGATTTAAATGTTGAAATTAAAAATGGGGATGGATCACTTAGAACATTCGATGAAATATTAAGAGATACAGCAGATGGTCTTGGTAGGCTTGGAAGTGAAGCTGAAAGAGCAACAGCATTAGCTAATTTATTTGGAAGAGCAGGTATTCAATTTTCAGAAGTATTTAGAGAAGGTGGAGAAGGTCTTTTAGCATTTACTGAAAGAGCTAGGGGTTTAGGTTTAATATTAAGTGAAAACACAATCAGAGCAGTTGAAAAATTTAACGACACTATTTCTGTTATTAAGTTACAAGTAAGTGCTTTAGTAAATCAAGTATTCGCTGCTTTTGTACCAGCTTTTCAAGAGTTTGCAGAACAATTAGGTGATTTCATAACTAAAACTGGTGAGTCAGTAGGTGGTTTTGAAGCTCTTGGTAAATCAATTGCAATATCAGTTGTTGAATCTTTAAAAACTGCAACATTAGGTCTAATAGAATTTGCAAATTCTGTTAAAAGAATTAGTACATTAGGTTTTGGTAAACCAATATTTGATGAAGAAAATATCAAAACTACAACAGAAGGATTTGATAGATTAATTACATTATTACAAAAAGGTAATCCTGAAGTTACTAAATTTTTTGAAACTTTTAATAGTGGATTAACAGATAATTTAAATCCTTTAGAAGCGTTTGTTGCTCAATTGGAAGATGTTGAAAAAAGCATACAAAATGCTGCTGTAGCATCTATGAAAAAATTTGAAGATTCAATAATAGAAGGATTAAAAAAAG
>FUFK010212418.1_pt1 | contig 10284 bp, 6 predicted proteins | sample 1021851 | NCBI WGS metagenome assembly FUFK01 (sample SAMEA51879418, study PRJEB19060) | metagenome
GGCACGGGAATATGTCATCAAGTTAATTTAGAATATTTGGCACAAGTGGTGTGGAGCAGAGAAATTAATGAAAAAAATTTCTTATACCCTGACACTTTAGTTGGAACTGATAGCCATACAACAATGGTAAATGCTCTAGGAGTTCTAGGTTGGGGAGTAGGAGGGATTGAAGCTGAAGCTGCTATGCTTGGTCAATCTGTTTCTATGCTGCTTCCTGAGGTTATTGGTTTTGAAGTATCAGGAAAAATGAAAGAAGGTGTTACAGCAACAGATTTAGTTTTAACAATTGTTCAAATGCTACGAGAAAAAGGAGTTGTTGGAAAATTTGTAGAATTTTATGGCGATGGCTTAAAAAATTTATCACTCGCTGACAGAGCAACTATTGCCAATATGGCNCCAGAATATGGAGCAACTTGTGGTTTTTTTGCAGTTGATGAAGANACTATCAAGTACTTGAAGTTGACNTCTAGAAACTCTGATNTGATAAATACTGTTGAAAAATATAACAGAATTCAAGGTTTGTGGGCCGATGACACATGTAATTATAATGATACCGTTCATTTANAANTAGAAAATGTTCAAGCATCATTAGCAGGGCCNAAAAGACCTCAAGATAGAATTAATNTNGAAANNGTGAATTTAAANTTTAAAGAATTTTCAAAAAACAAACCNGTTGAAAAAGAAATTAAAAATCACAATTATAAAATGCAAGATGGTAACGTAGTAATTGCTGCTATTACTTCATGTACTAATACCTCTAATCCAGATGTTTTAGTTGCAGCAGGCTTAGTCGCAAAAAAGGCTTGTGAATTAGGTCTACAAGTAAAACCTTGGGTTAAGACTTCTTTAGCACCTGGTTCAAAAGTTGTTACTGATTATTTGGCTAAATCGGGTTTGAATAAATATTTAGACCAACTTGGTTTTCATCTAGTTGGTTATGGATGCACTACGTGTATAGGAAACTCAGGGCCACTTGATAAAGATATTGCCGAGTGTATCTCAAAAAATGATTTAACAGTTGCTTCAGTACTTTCAGGTAATAGAAATTTTGAAGGCAGAGTTAATCCACACGTTAAAGCTAATTATCTTGCCTCACCACCTTTAGTTGTAGCATATGCTTTAGCAGGGTCTGTACTTATTAATTTAACAAGTGATCCCATTGGTATTGACACAGATGGTAATGAAGTATTTTTAAAAGACATTTGGCCAAGCAATAGCGAAATCCGAAATGCTGTTGAAAAAAATGTATCGCCTGAAATGTTTAAAAAACAATACTCTAATGCTTTAGATGGGCCAAAAGAATGGCAAAAAATTAATACTTCTACGGGAGACCTGTATAATTGGAATTCTTCATCAACTTACGTACAGAAACCTCCGTTTTTTGATAATCAATCAAATGATGATAAAGAGATTAAGCCAATTGAGAATGCAAGACCTTTATTACTTCTAGGCAATAGTGTTACTACAGATCACATTTCACCTGCAGGGGCTATTAAAGTTGATAGTCCTGCTGGCAACTACTTCATGGAACGGCAAATACGTCAAAATGATTTTAATTCATATGGTGCTAGAAGGGGCAATCATGAAGTAATGGTAAGGGGTACTTTTGCCAATATAAGAATTAAAAACCAACTGCTATCAAACGTTGAGGGCGGATACTCAATTTTAGAACCTGATAAGAAAAAAATGAGTGTTTATGATGTTGCTATGGAGTATGCAAAAAGGTCTGAAAATGTTGTAGTTTTTGCAGGAGAAGAATACGGAACTGGATCATCGCGTGATTGGGCTGCAAAAGGTACGAAGTTATTAGGTATTAAGGCGGTTATTGCTGAAAGTTTTGANAGAATACACCGATCAAATTTGGTTGGAATGGGAGTTCTGCCTATACAACTTAAAAGTCACACAATAAATGATTTAAATATTCAATCGTCTGATTTAATAAATATAAAACTTACTGAAGACCTGAAGCCTTTACAAGAATTAGAAGTCATTATTCAAAGCAATGTGAGAAATATAAAAATAGATTGTATTTTAAGAATTGATACTATCAATGAGCTACAATATTATAAAGCAGACGGCATATTAAATTTTGTTTTAAAAAATATTCTAAAAAATTAAATAATTTTTGGATTTTCTAACAGTTCTTTCAGTCTAACTAAAAAAGTTACTGCTTGCTTACCATCTATTAATCTGTGGTCATAACTTAATGCAATATACATCATTGGTTTTATAACAATCTTCTTTTTTACAGCGATAGGTCTATCAATTATTGAGTGCATACCTAATATAGCACTTTGAGGTGGGTTGATAATTGGGGTGCTCATCATAGAGCCATATATTCCTCCATTTGTAATTGAGAATGTTCCTCCTGATAAATCACTCATGGAAAGTTTATTTGAATTTGCTTTCTCAGATAATTCAATAATATACTTTTCAATTTCTGCATTTGATAAATCTCCAGCATTTCTAATTATTGGAACAACAAGCCCCTTTTCAGATCCAATTGCAATACCTATATCAAAGTAGTTTTTATAAATTATTTTATCTTCGTGAATTTCTGAATTAATCTCTGGTATTTCTTTTAAAACTTCTGTGCAGGCTTTAACAAAAAAAGACATAATGCCAAGTTTCACACCATGTTTTTTTTGAAAACTTGTTTGTTCTTTTTTTCTAAGAGACATAATTGCTGACATATCGACTTCGTTAAATGTTGTGAGAATGGCAGCTGTATTTTGAGCTTCTTTTAACCTTCTGGCAATTGTTTGCCTTAATTTTGACATTGGGATAGTTTTTTCATCTAACGTAGAGTCATCTTTGTCGAAGTTTGGGAGATCAACTACCTTAGCTGGAGTTTTTGTTTGATTTTCGCTAACTTTAGAGACATTAGATGGGTCAATTGTTTGTTTTTCTTCATTTATTTCTTCGATTTGACTTGTCTCTGGTTTGGGCTTTTGTTCAGTAGTCGTATTTTCTGATATTTCAGCAATAGATTGACCAACATTCACAGTAGATCCCTCTGGGGTTATTATCTTTGTTAATTTTCCAGAGGTTTGAGCAGGAATTTCAATTGTGATTTTCTCTGTTTCAATTTCAGCTAAATTATCGCCAGACTCAAAGCTATCTCCCTCTTTGATCAACCAAGATGTAAGCGTGCCTTCAATGATCGACTCTCCAAGCTCAGGTACTGTTATGTTTTTCATTACTCTTTCGGTAAGTTTTTAAATTTCATAAAACTGACACCACTTCTTTCTTTTATAACACGTTTTAGTGATGATTTAAGAGCTAATTCTTTTATTAGTTGCTGATTAGTACTATGTCTTTTTGATATGCCTGTAGCAGGAGCTGCTGCAGGGCGTCTTCCAACATAATGAACTTTTTTGGTTAAATTATTTTTTACTAAAACATGTCTAATACGACTTTTAACAAAACTCCATGCTCCCATATTTTTTGGCTCCTCTTGAACCCATAAAATCTCACTTTCTTTATGTTTTAATATAACATCTCCTATGGCATCAAATGGAAATGGATAAATTTGCTCAATACGAACTATTTTTACATCTTTAATATTATTCTTTGTTCTAAAATCATCTAATTCATAAAATATTTTTCCAGAGCAGAAAATTATCCTTTTTGGGTTTTTGATTTCATCTTCAATAAGGCGATGAAAAGATGAGCGTCCAGTAAATTCACTAATAGAGGATACATTATTTGGGTGGCGCAGTGTGGATTTAGGGGTAAATACTATTAGCGGTTTTCTAAAATTTCTATGTATTTGCCTTCTCAAAGCATGAAAGTAGCTCGCAGGAGTGGTGCAGTTTACAATCTGAACGTTATCTTCTGCTGCCATTTGAAGAAATCTTTCTATTCTTGCACTGGAGTGTTCAGGACCCATACCCTCATGACCATGAGGTAATAACATGACTAATCCACTCATTTGCATCCATTTTCTCTCACTTGAAGCAATAAACTGGTCAATAATAATTTGGGCACCGTTGGCAAAATCTCCAAATTGGGCCTCCCATAAAACCAAAGTATTTGGGTCTGCTAATGAGTACCCATATTCAAAACCTAGGACACCTAATTCAGAGAGAAAACTATCAATTACTTCAAACTGTTTTTGATTTTTAGCAATGTGATTGAGTGGAATATATCTCTCTTCTGATTTTTGATCATAAAAAACTGAGTGTCTCTGACTGAAAGTTCCCCTTCCAGAATCTTGACCTGCAAGTCTCACTCTATATCCTTCCTTTAACAATGCTCCAAATGCTAAAGCCTCAGCAAAAGACCAGTCAATATTCTTTCCTGATTTTATTGAAGTTAATCGAGATTTATTAAACTTTTCTAATTTCGGATGAAGATTAAATCCTTTAGGTATTTGTGAAATTTTTGTGCCAATTTCCTTTAAGGATTTTTCTGACTCAGCTGTTCTACCTCTTCTAAGTGGATCTTTTGGTGCAAGACTTAATCCACTCCATTGTCCACCCATCCAAGATTTTGTTTTTAATTTATAGTTTTTTGCTTTTTCAAATTTCTTCTCCAGATCAGACCATATTCTGTCTTTGATGAAGTCTACCTGTTTTGTATTTACTACTTCTTGGCTTATAAGTTTATCTGCATAAATACTAGCAACTGTTTTTTTCTTTTTTATAGTTTGATACATCAATGGTTGAGTGAAAGAGGGCTCATCACCCTCGTTATGTCCATGTTTTCTGTAACAAAACATATCGACAAGCGTNTCTTTTTTGAATGTGTTTCTAAATTCTGTTGCGGCTCTTGAGGCTAAAACAACAGCTTCTGGGTCATCTCCATTAACATGAAATATTGGGGATTGAACAATTTTTCCTATCTCTGAAGAGTAAGGTGCAGATCGGCTATATTGAGGACTAGTTGTAAATCCAATTTGATTATTAATAATAAAGTGAATTAATCCNCCAATTCTGTAGCCATTTAATTGTGACATAGTAAAGGTTTCAGCAACAATACCTTGTCCAGCAATTGCTGCGTCTCCATGAATTAGTAGACCTGAAACTTTCGTATTATTTTTGTCTTGAATGATTGTTTGTTTAGCTCTTATTTTGCCGGCTACAACTGGATTTACCGCTTCTAAGTGAGAGGGATTAGCTGCCATACTCACATGAATAATCTTACCTCCAAAACTTCTATCAGAGCTTGCACCTAAATGATATTTAACATCACCAGAGCCCTGATCACTGAGGGCATTCTCNCCTCCATGGATAAATTCTCCAAAAATTTGAACATGAGGTTTTTTTACTATGTTAGCTAATATATTTAGTCTTCCTCTGTGGGCGCATGCAAAGGAAAAATCTTCTACACCATATTCTGAGGATCTTTTTAAAATCTGTTCAAGCGCTGGTATTGTAGACTCAGCTCCTTCAAGTCCAAATCTTTTGGTACCTCTATACTTTGTATCTAGAAACTTTTCAAAATATTCTGCTGTAATTAATCTCTCCAAGATTGTCCTTTTACCCTTAGNGGTTAATTGCATGTCTTTTTTTTCTTCTATTCTATCCTTCAGCCATTTGTANTCTTCGGCGGACTGAATATGTTTGTATTCAATTGCCAAGGTGCCAGAATAGATGCTTTGAAGTTTTTCAAAAACTTCACGTACAGTAGCTTTCTGAAATCCTAAATATCCAAATAGAAAAATTTTTCGATCATAATCTTTTTTTTGAAAACCGTAATACTCGGGATCTAAACCTGATGGATTGTTCTTTGCCATTAAACCTAAAGGGTCAAGATCAGCTATAAGGTGCCCTATCTCTCTGTAAGCTCTTATCATCATTACAAGTCGAAGAGAGTCAGTAATTGCCTGATCAAGAGAAATCTGATTAAAATCAATGTCTCTTGAGGTCTGTGTCCAATTTATTTTTTGATAGTCAGCTAGAATAGATATTTCCTCAGGAGCAAGAGCTTTAAAGAATTCGTGCCAGCTCTTATCAACAAGACTTGGGTCTTTTATATAATCTCTATATATCGCTATTACTTGAGAGGCATTATTAGTTGTGAGAAATGAATTATAAGATCTCATTAATAGGTTTATGTATACGCCTATCTAATAAAGATGTCATTTGATTTTTGATCATAAAAGCTTATCAACAGCTGATACTAAACCCTGCACAGATTTGACAGATTTTTTTAACATTAATTTCTCTTTGGCTGTAAGTTTTACCTCAATAATTTTTTCAATTCCTTTATTTCCAATAATTGTAGGTACTCCCATATACATATTTNTAAGGCCATATTGGCCATTGATATAAGCAGCACAAGGTAAAAGTTTTTTTTGATTTAATAAAAAAGCCTCTGCCATCTGAATTGCNGAACTNGCAGGTGCGTAGAAAGCTGATCCATTTTTTAATAACTTCACGATTTCACCACCGCCCATTCTTGTTCGATCGACTATTTTTTCAATTTTTGAATAAGGGAATTTTTTAAGCTTTATAAAATCGATTAAAGGGACACCTCCTATTGTTGTGTAATTAATTAGAGGGACCATGTCATCTCCATGGCCTCCTAATACAAATGTTTCAACATCATTCACGGATACCTTCAAAGCATCTGATAAAAAGTATTTCATTCGGGAGGAGTCCAATACTCCCGCCATACCCACACACATATTTTTGGGTAGTTTGGAATATTTCTGGAGAACGTATACCATCGCATCTAGTGGGTTTGTAATACAAATAACAAATGCTTTAGGAGCATATTTTTTTATATCTAGTGCAATTTTTTTTATTATTTTTCCATTGATCTCAAGTAAATCATCTCTACTCATTCCAGGTTTACGGGGTAAGCCAGCAGTTATGATGATAACGTCAGATCCCTTCATTTTTGAAAAATCATTGGTACCTTCTATTGACCCTGTAAAACCTTCGACTGCTGATGATTGACTAAGGTCTAAAGCTTTTCCTTGAGGCATCCCGGTAACAACATCAATAAGTGTTATATTACCGAGTTTTTTTAAAGCTAATAAATGTGCGAGTGTGCCTCCAATATTTCCAGCACCAATTAATGATATTTTATTCACTTATTATCCATTTTGGATATTTCATGTTTTATTTCAGCTATCGCTTTAGCTGGATTTAATCCTTTCGGACAAGAGTTCGTGCAATTCATAATCGAATGACATCTATATAGTTTAAAACTATCATCTAATTCATTCAACCTTTCTTTTTTTTCTTCATCTCTACTATCTTGTATCCAGCGATTTGCTTGAAGCAATACAGCTGGTCCTAAATATTTATCCTCGTTCCACCAATAACTAGGACAAGAAGTGCTACATGAGAAACACATAACACATTCCCATTTACCATCTAACTTATCTCTGTCTTCGACTGACTGTAAGTTTTCACGTTTATTATTTGGGGACTTTTTATTTAACCATGGTTTTATAGATTTAAATTGTTCAAATGCTTTTTTTAAATCAACNACTAAATCTTTTAAAACCTTCATATGAGGAAGAGGATAAATATTTATTTCATCCGAACACTCTTCTATATGTTTTTGACATGCAAGTGTATTTACTCCATCTATGTTCATTGCACATGATCCACAAACACCCTCTCTACAAGATTTTCTAAAAGTTAAACTTGGATCAACTTCAGCTTTAATTTTATTTAATATATCTAGAACCATTGTTCCTGCTTTAGCTACATCAATTTCAAATCGATCGATTTGAGGAGGGGTATTTTCATCACCAGACCACCTATAAACATTTATAATTCGGATATCATGATTTTGTTGAGATTGCTCGTCAATGAGATCGACATTGGAATAAGATTTTCCTTTAACTGGAACTGAGTTTTTTGGAAGAGTAAGTTGTACCATTTAATAAACCCTTACTTGTGGTTGGATGACAGAGATTTGATTACTCAGTGTAGTCATTCTCACTGGTCTATGGGTGACTTTATAATCAGTGACATCACCCCAAAAAAGAGTGTGTTTTAACCAATTTTCATCATCTCTGTCTGGAAAGTCCTCTCTAGCGTGAGCACCTCTACTTTCAGTTCTTTGCTCAGCAGAAACACCAACACTTCCAGCAACNTGCATTAAATTATGTAGTTCTAAAGCTTCAACTAAATCTGTATTAAAAACATCTGACTGATCTTTAACTTTAATATGTTTTAAATCTTGTGACATCGAGGCTAATTCATCATTGCCTAATTTCAAAGTTTCACTTTCTCTGTAAACACCAAATCTTTTTTGAACAGTCTTTTGCATCCTCTCTCTTAGCTCACCGACTGAAACATCNCCTTTGTTACTTTTAATGGACTCTANTCTCTCTATGATAGAATTTGTTTGCGACANAGATGGGGTTCTCAATGACTCTTTGGTATCAATAACTTGGCCNGCCTGAATTGCTGCNCCCCTTCCAAAAACTACGAGCTCAGCTAAAGCATTTGTTCCAAGTCGATTAGCTCCATGAACTGAAGCGCATGCAGCTTCTCCGATAGCCATTAGTCCCTCACAGACTTCTTCTGTATTAGAGTCATTTGGTTTNAAAACCTCTGCTTTAAAGTTTGTAGGAATTCCACCCATACAATAATGAACAGTTGGAATTACTGGGATTGGCTCTTTTGAAATATCTCTTCCACAAAAGGCTTTAACTGACTCAGAAATACCAGGTAATCTTTTTGCAAGCATATCAGCATCAAGATGTTCCAAATGGAGATTTATATAATCTTTGTTAGGTCCGCATCCTCTACCTGCGCTAATCTCTTTACTTATGAATCTTGATATAACATCTCTNGCAGCNAGNTCTTTTGCATTCGGGGCATATTCTAACATAAACCTTGTGCCTTCGTTGTTCTTAAGAATACCTCCTTCACCTCTAGCTGCTTCTGAAATTAAAACACCCACACCATATATTCCTGTTGGATGGAATTGAATAAACTCCATATCAGATAGAGGAAGACCGGCTCTCAGCGCTATGCCTGCTCCATCACCAGTGCAAATATGGGCACTTGTTGAGGATTGAAAAATTCTTCCATAACCCCCAGTTGCGAGAATTGTCATTTTTGCAATAAAACGATGCAATGATCCGTCCTCTATACTAATTGCTAAAAGACCACAAATTGTATCATTGTCATCTTTTAGTAAGTCTATAGCGAAATATTCGTTATAAAAATCAACGTCATTTTTGAGGCTTTGTTGATACAGAGTATGGAGTAATGCGTGGCCGGTCCTGTCAGCTGCAGCGCAAGCTCGGCTTGCTGGCTCGCCTTTACCATTTTTTGTCATATGGCCACCAAAAGGTCTTTGATAAATCTTACCATCATCTGTTCTTGAAAATGGCATACCATAATGTTCAAGCTCAACAATTGAGTCGACTGCATTTGAGCATAAATATTCAATACTGTCTTGATCACCCAGCCAGTCTGAGCCTTTTACAGTGTCAAACATATGCCACTGCCAGCTGTCCTCGCCCATATTAGCTAAGGCAGCTCCAATTCCACCTTGNGCCGCAACAGTATGACTTCTTGTAGGGTAAACTTTTGAGACACATGCAGTTTTAAGGCCTTGTTCAGAGCACCCTAAAGCCGCTCTCAAGCCCGCTCCACCAGCACCTAAAACAACTACATCTAATTTATGATCTGTATAATTCATATTAAATAAATAACACCGGTAAAAAGAAGAGAAAGGAAATACNAATAATTCCGTCTGTTATTAANGAATAAAGTTTCATTTTATTTAATTGAAAATAATCCTCATAAACTTTGCCCAGTTGNATTCTAATATGNAGCATTGATATGATAAAAAAAATTAATAATAAAATTTTATTAGTGNAANTAGATAATGAGATANNGAGAGAATTTNCATCNGAGTAAGAACTTAAAAAAAATAAAATAAACCAATAACTAATAGGAATTAACGCTAGATATAAAATTCTTTCTATTTTCCATTTTTGAGAAGCTTTCATTAAAATATCATCCAAGTAAAAATCAAAGTCATTATAATATTCGCTACTAGAATAAGATATGTCACTAAGTAGACATTTTTAAGATCCATTCCAATTGAAAATGACCATAAGAAATATTTAAAACCGTTTAACAAATGATGATTAAAGATAAAAAACCAAAAGACAAATATTAGCTTTATAGGTAGCAAGTTTATCAACAATGTTAATACTTGATTAAGTTGAGGGAGAAAATTTAAGCTTCCTAACCAAATTGCAAAAAAAGGTAAAGAAAATGCAAATGCAATTACTCCTATCCTGCTGGAGATAGAAAATACCATTGTCAAAAAAGGTCTATATATTTGCAAATG
>FUFK010787421.1_pt1 | contig 10283 bp, 6 predicted proteins | sample 1021851 | NCBI WGS metagenome assembly FUFK01 (sample SAMEA51879418, study PRJEB19060) | metagenome
TACAAGAGAGACTGCCAGCTCAAAATGCTTGACCCTGTCGGAACTGTTGTTGAACTTTGGGACATCAAAGGCGCTTTCTTAACAAATGTTAGCTATAACGACCTTTCTTATGATGATGATGCTTTACCAGCAATTTCATCACCAAGTTCGGTTGCAATGAACAAAGGTGCTTTTTCACCAGTCTGCGGTTATCTTCTTCCTGATCACATTGAGTGGGCGATGGAGGTTTTCGACCCGGAAGGTTTTGCAAAAGGGCAATTGCGAGTTGCGGAAAGGGACTGGTCGCTAGGTGGAATTCAAAAGGGGAAACTTGTCTGGGACTCCAGTCCTGGAGAGGGCGCTCCCGTAGGTGAACTACCTAATACAGGGAATATCCACCTAGATCGAATGTTAAATCAATTGATGGAAATTGGTATGACAGATGAAATTGAAAAAGCTTCCAATCTTGAAGGCGGAGAAGGTGCGCTATCAGCCCTGCTTAGGGCGATTGATACAACTTATTGGCACATGGATCCTTTTGCCAAAGGTGGTATTAACCATCCTACTTTCTACATGGGCAGACCCGTAGCGGTGATAAGAGCCGTTATTAGACTCCAATTAGAAGGTGGAGAAAATAACATGAGTGAGGAACTGAAAAATTACCGTTTCCAAGTAAAATTAGGCAGTATTGAAAAAGAAATCGACGGTCTACTTGGATACTTTGTCAATGATGATTACTCTAGATTCAATGCAGTTTATCCTCTTGATTCTGACAGAAATCCAGAACATCCATCAACTGGTTCGCTAGATCACGATTACTTGGTGTTTGACCCCACCTTGGACCTAAAGGCTGAGCAAGACATTTACTTGACATTATTAGTTAACCCGCAAGCTTCATTCCACATCACCTCTGGTATTTTACCGCAAAAAGAAATTACCTTGATTCGAGAGCATTGGGAAGATGCAGTCTCAAGAATTGCGCCGACATTCAAAATTGGGCCAGTACTGGTAGATCCTTCATCGATTCGGATGCCAATTGATGATGTAAAACCTAATTTATCATGGAGATGGGTACACAGAGAGACTCCATCAGATTGGGTCGAAACCGAAATCAAACGATCTGACTCTCTGGCAGGATTACCAAATGATAAAATGAAGGCCTACGAGGGATGGATTAAATTAGATATTATTGAAGATTAGGAGTTGCGGAAATGGATAAAAATAAAGTTCTATGTATTATTTTAGTAATCATGTTATCATCGATATTGGCCGTAGATTCGAGTTCTCTTGGTGATGAAGCAAATTTGAATTACTCATCAAGCGGGGAAAATCTAATTTTAAACTCTCAATCATTTATTGATGTCATTCAACAGAATGGAAATATTGGTAGTTATGAATCATTCGAGATTGTGGAAACAGTCGCTGATTCTGCCGGTTCAACTTACCTTGTTGGTAACCTAAAGATCGATAAACTATCGTTTGGAACATTACCAGAAGTTAATTTGAATGACGGAATTGGCAGATCAACAACNGATAAGTCACCNGTAGTGGCAAAAATTAGCTCTAGTGGGGTATGGGAATGGGTATTTTATCCGATTCCAAGTAGTGGAGCATCATGTGGTGGTAGTGGTGCAGACGTTTCAATAGATGATACTCATGGTACATTCACCTCCATCGCTCTTTCCAAAGACGAAACCGCAGTCGGTTTAGTTGGACATTTCACCGGATGTTATGTTTTTACCGACAAATGGAACATATTCAATCCATTCAAAAATGCCCAAAAAGGCATGGTTGCACANTTGAGTGCTGAAACAGGGTCAGTTTCATGGGTTAGTGAAATAAATTTTGAGGATCCTGACCCTAATGGTGAAATAATCCTCAATGAAGTTGCTTATTCTGATGATGAAAATAATCCTGAGCGATTATATGTTGGTGGCAAGTTGAGTGGTTTAACAGTTGGTTCAGCGGCATCAGGATTAAACCCTGTCACAGGGGATAATTTTGGTGATGCTTATTTTATGGCTATCGACTCTGTTTCTGGAACTGTAATTTATCACGTTGATAGTTGTTCAAAAAATGATGGCGGCGGCCCACAAAATAGTTGCAACAATGGCGGCATGGAATCTATATCCACTATTGATGTATATCAGGGGAAAATTGTTCTTGGTGTTGGCACACAGACCCCTTCAGATAATATCACTTTGTTCGGTTCTCCACAAAATATTACCTCAAATTCAATGACAAACACCGTCACTGGATGGATTTTAGATGAAGGTACGCTGGCAAATTATGCCGAAATTTCCCAGCCACTCGATTTTAGCCTTGATAAGATGCTGGGTCATCAAATCGTCGAAAGCATAGTTGTGGATGAGCAATTGCGGTTTTTAGTCAACCAATGGGGCAATAGTGATACTGGATTTATTATTCACAACCTGGATAAACAAACTAATCAATTTTATCAGACTGATACCATTGGTAGTTCAAGTAACATGATTCCAAACGGATTTATTCATGGTGAGGGAATAGGTACATACGTTGCATTAAAGTGGACAGGATCGCCATTCTCTGCAAATATTTTTGATGGAAATAGTCAATTATTAGGAAGCTCTATTATTGCTGATGGATTTAATGTATTGGACATAAATAACCATGGAAATTTGTTATCAATAAATCTGCCATATGCCGATAATATGTCGCTAAGTATAGCAAATAGTGGTACTTATACCTCGGTTATTGGAATAAGTCCAAACTACTATGGATGGATGGTTGACGAATATGTCCATGATGTAGATATGGATGGAATTCCGGACAACTTTGACGCTAATCCTGCTGTTGCGAATGATCAAGACGCTGATGGAGATTCAATACTCGATAATTTAGATAATTGTCCTTATACCTGGAATTTAGATCAACTCGACTTTGACAATGACGAAGTTGGAGATGTATGTGATAGTGACTTGGATGGGGATAAAATACCTAATAACTTACCAGTTGATCATCAAGGGGCAGATAATTGCCCCTATCAAGATTCTACCGGTAATGATGCTGATGGGGACGGATGTTTGGACATCCCTGATTCTGATCAGGATGGGGTGTTAGATGCTTTTGACGCTTGTCAAGGTTTTGATGACTCCATTGATTCGGATGATGATGGGGTTCCTGATAATTGTGATACCTATCCATTCGATTGGGATAATGATGGGGTGAATGATACTGCTGATGTCTGTCAAGGCTACAACGACAATGATGATTCTGATGGTGACGGAATACCATATGGCTGTGATGATTACCCAGATGATCTAGATAACGACGGCATTATCGACTCTCTAGATAATTGTATTTCTACATTCAATCCAGACCAGCAAGACTCAGGAGGCGAAGCGCTGGGTGATGCATGTGATTATGATATAGATGGTGATGGTGTGAATAATAGTATCCCTGTCGACATTAATGCTACAGGTAATTTTGATAAATGTCCTTACACTTATGCTTCGAGAGGTAATGATTATGATCGTGATGGTTGTAATGACGACCCAATTGTCGAACAATGTGATGTTTGTGACAACAACACTAGTGTAAAAGAAATCAATGAAGATAATAATACAATTATCGATCCAAAAGACATTCCAACTGCAGCTGCAATAGGTGGTGCAGGGATTCTAGGCGGGGGATTCATCGCGCTGGTTGTAAGCAGATTACGAGGAGTACTAGGGTATATTGGAATCGATGATGGGTTGGAATTATTGAAGCATCTACCGAGAAGGAAAAAGAAAGACGGCGGCTCCGATCACTACTTCAAGAAGGGATTGATTAGACAACAAGAAATGACTATTTCTGCTGATAAAAACTTGGATGATTACCTAGAGGATGATGATTGATTGGAGGTATTAAAGTGACTGATGAATATATTTTAGATGATGTAATAGAAACCTTTTCTGATGAGGACACTCTGTTGTCAGATATCCAGAATAATCCTGTGAAGTGGCTTTTATCGCTGGCAATTATAGTTCCTGGAATGGCTTATACAATGTCTGGAGAGAATTCTTACTCGACGGCATTAATTTCATGGGGTATTTCTGAATCCTTTGATTGGATTTTAGCGGTGTTTGTGACTGGACAACTTTTCATAGCACCATTATCGTGCTATTTCTTAGCAAGAACTGGTAATGTAGCACCAGGACTATTCATTGCCATGGGTGGTTCAGCAATTTTAATCGCAAATCCTTTAGAAATCGCAGAATTTTCTGAAGCTATTGGTTGGCCTTTTGCGATATTTTGTATCGCTCTTTCGGTACCAATGCTTTTGGTTCTGAAGAGTAAAAAGAACCTTCTCGACCCGGGTAAAGAAAGAATCACATGGTGTACTTTGCTTTCAACAGCGATATTGGTTTACACTTTAGCAGCAATTGTTCCCTCGAGTGGAGTTGCTCTTGCTGACTTTTCCTGTAACGATGATGCGGGTAGTTTGTTGAGTGAGGTCGACGTGTTCTCTGGTGTTTCTGATGCTTGTTCGGCACTAACTTATCGCTATGGGCCAGTAGTCGGAATGGTTTTAGCAATAGGTTGGGCTTGGCCTAGAGGAAAGAAAATAATTGAAGATTTAAGCGATGACTTCCTTGACGGACTTAAAGATTAATTTGTATATTGAATGTAGGATAACTATGAGTGAGGTTGATAATGACTTTTCGCGCGCATGTCAAAAGGTCGAGGAGTTGTATACTCGATTGAACAACTCAACCATTAGGCAAATTTATGCCTACTATAAACAGGCTACTGAGGGTGATGTTTCTGGTAAAAGACCCGGAGTTTTAAAATTAAGAGATCGGATAAAATTCGATTCATGGTCATCAATTTCAGGAATGCCCAAGGGTGATGCAAAAATTGCTTATATCAAATTGGTCAATAATCTAAAATTCGATGGAGCTGAAATCTCATGTGATGAAAGAGAAGCGCGACTTCTCAATGAATAAATTAACCAGCGAAGGGTTATAGCCACTACGAAGGAATCCCTAGGGTGCCCTATGAAACGCCCCTGTTCGGGAGGGTAGCGTCTAAAATGACCCACTCAAAGTCCATTCAAACGAAGGCATTCCTAATTATCAACATTAAGCACTCGATATGTTTATTTTTTACCCATAATTCAAATTAAACATGGACAAATTGATTTCAGTCTTACTTTGTATTTTGCTGGCCACATTTTCTCTTGCAGGATGTCTTGGAGATAGTGACAATGAAACATCAGAAAATACTGATAACTCTTCAAATACAGGAAACAATGAGACAATAATTTTGCTTGAGGGAGATCAAGCTGGAGAATGTAGTGATGGTGAAGATAATGACAGTGATGGTCTGTCTGATTGTGACGACCCAAACTGCGCAGGTTCACCGATTTGTCAAATCTCAGAAGAGAATAACACTAATCTAGATGAAACTAACAACACTGTAGATGAAACCAATAATACTGTAGATGAAACCAATAATACTGTTGATGAAACCAATAATACTGTCGATGATACAAACAATACTGAGGATGATACAAACAATACTGAGGATGATACAAACAATACTGAGGATGATAATTTAATCTATTTCCAACCTGAAAACAGAGAGGAACTCAAAACTGCAGTAGATGAGTGGATTGCAGAGCCAGATACTGCAAATTCAACTTATGGACATATCAGCACTTGGGATACTTCATTGATTACAGATATGTCTGAATTATTTTACGATCGATGGACATTTAACTATGATATTTCAGAATGGGACACCTCAAGCGTAACAAATATGAGTTTAATGTTTTTTTACGCTGAAGATTTCAATCAGGATATTTCAAATTGGGATGTTTCAAGTGTTAATGATATGAGTTACATGTTTGAAATTGCTAGAAGTTTCAATCAAGACATTTCAAACTGGGATGTTTCAAGTGTAACTACTATGAAAGGTATGTTTCCTTATACAGATTTTAACCACGATATTAGCGACTGGGACGTTGCAAATGTATCTGATATGAGTAATATGTTTTATTCTGCAGACAATTTCAATCAAGATATTTCAGATTGGGATGTTTCAAATCTTGTTAATATGAAATATATGTTTTTTTCTGCCGGTAGTTTCAATCAAAACATATCAAGTTGGGATGTCTCAAGTGTAACTTCTATGGACTATATGTTTGATAATACAGATGATTTATCAGATGATAATAAATGTGCAATTCATAGCTCATTCAGCTCTAATGATGATTGGCCATATGACTGGGAAGAATATTGCCCATCAGAATATTTCCAACCTGAAAATAGAGGTGAGCTCAAGATTGCAGTAGATGAGTGGATTGCAGATCCAGATAGTGCAAATTCTAGTTATGGACATATCAGCACTTGGGATACATCATTGATCACAGATATGTCTGAATTATTTTACTATAATCAGACATTTAACGATGATATTTCAAGCTGGGATGTTTCAAGTGTAACCACTACGGAAAAAATGTTCAAATTTGCTGAGGATTTCAACCAGGATTTATCAGGGTGGGATGTTTCAAATGTAGTTTACATGAATGAAATGTTTTACTACGCTACCGATTTTAATCAAGATATTGAATCTTGGGATGTTTCAAGTGTTACAGATATGGAAGGGATGTTCTTTGCTGCTACCGATTTTAATCAAGATTTAGTAAGCTGGGATATTTCTAAAGTTACAGATACTAACGGAATGTTTTACGCTGCTACAAGCTTTAACGGTGATATTTCACATTGGGATACTTCTAGTGTGACTAAACTAAATTCAATGTTTTATGCTGCTTCCAGTTTCAACCAAGATATTTCAGGTTGGGATGTTTCAAATGTAGACGATTGGTACGGTATGAACTCAATGTTTTATGGTGCTGAGAACTTTAACCAAGATATTTCACAATGGGACGTTTCAAATGTGAACAATATGTATGGAATGTTTTACAATGCCAGGAGTTTCAACCAAGATTTATCAAATTGGGATGTTTCAGGTTCAACTAATTTGAACGACATGTTTGAAGGTACAGATGATTTGTCTGATAGCAACAAATGTGAAATTCATAACTCATTCAGTTCTAACGATAATTGGAACTATGATTGGGATGAATACTGCTCTGACGAGTAAACTGCTAAAACTTTACTCTAACTTTAATGTCCGCGTTTTGCCATCTTGGTTTCTAAACTAGATTCCTCAAGGCCAGGCATTGATTCTCCAACATTTCTAGAGACATCTCCAACTAATTTAGCATCATTGAAATGGGCTGTGGCTTCTACAACAGCTTTAGCCATAGTAATAGGATCTTCAGATTTGAAAATTCCTGAACCAACAAATACTCCGTCCATTCCAAACTGCATCATCAATGCTGCATCTGCTGGAGTTGCAATTCCACCGGCTGTAAATGTAACCACAGGCAGTCTTCCAAGTCTTTTGATATCTTCTAAAATTTCAACTACTTCAGCTTCAATAGTTGCTCTGTCTTTTCCAAATGGATTAAAGTCAGTAGATTCACCCAGGTTTGTTTCAGCTTCGTCATCTAGAACGAAGAATTTGTTACAAATTTTCTTAGCTATGATATCCAAATTTTCAGATTTCTTTACGACTTCGATTTCAGCTTGCAACAACCTTGCATGTCTCATTGCAGCAACTACATTTCCAGTTCCTGCTTCGCCTTTTGTTCTAATCATAGCTGCACCTTCCCATATTCTTCTGACAGCTTCACCTAGTGATGTAGCTCCACATACAAAAGGGACAGTGAAATCGTCTTTGACAACGTGATAGTAAGGATCAGCAGGAGTTAACACTTCAGATTCGTCAATCATATCAACACCTAAAGCTTCTAGGACTCTAGCTTCAGCAGTATGTCCTATTCTGCATTTTGCCATTACAGGTATACTTGTACAATCTACAATTTCAGTAATCATAGTTGGATTAGACATTCTGGCAACACCTCCATCGGCACGAATGTCTGACGGAACTCTTTCGAGTGCCATAACAGCTACAGCTCCAGCTTTCTCAGCAATGTCAGCTTGTTCAGCATTGACGACGTCCATAATTACGCCACCTTTTTGCATTCTTGCAAATCCTCTTTTTACAAGTTCTTTACCGTGCTTAAGTGATTCTATATCAAGTTCCATTGACATTTTTTTCCTTCCTAATTATTTGGGTTAAATTCCCAATCTTAGAGCTTAAGCCACCAGCATGGCAAATATAAGATTGGTTGTAGTGACTAAAAATTAAAATTATTATTTTAGAATATAAATTTGGTTTCTAAATGCTCTACCGCAGCTTCACTTAGATCGTTATACAATTCTTCGTCTTCGACTCCAGAATAGGTTACATTTCCTTTCTTATCTCTGTTAATCTTCATAATTTCATATTCTGTTGTGACAACATCATCTGCGTAAGACATGATTGCATATTCTTCATCTTCAACTTCTAGAGCTCCGTGGATTACCATTTTGACATCATTTCCATCAGCATCTTCGAAGACTTCATACTCTTGTTCTTCCTTGTCGGATTTCGAACCGAAAAGAGAAGCTCCCCATCCTTTCACCTTAGTTTCTTCTTCTGTAATTTCTCTTCCCATTCCTTTGGACCATTCGGATATAATTTCTTCTTTACTAAATCCACATTTAGCTTCAGCTTTTTTCCAATTATTCATAATCCATGGAGGAGTTTCGAATTTTTCAACAAAGGCCTGTAGGAAAACCATAAGATCGTTTGGATTTTGTGTTCCTATTTTTAGTTCCATGTAAGAATTTCCAGGTTTTCCAAAAAAACCCTTATATTTTACAGAAGTGATTCTAGCTTTGAAGCCTGCAAAACGGAAAGAAACACTCCAATCCATTTCATCAAATCCACTTTCCCTTAATCGTAGCTTAGGTGAATCATCTACTCCTTGACATGCTTCCCAGAACTTGTCTCCAAAATCAGTAAACCACATGACTCCAAAGGTTCCACTGTTCCTTGGTTCGTATTTGCCTGTTTTCATTGCGCTAACTTTAGCGAATGGTGTTTTGCTTCTAGGCTGAGCAATAAGAGTTACTGAATGCACTAGTTGACACCAATAGGCGTGCATAAAATATCACCGCTAGCTATTAATACGCCGTTACCGACGCTAAAATAGGCCTCTTGGCCATTGACAGTACTCAATTCACGCATATGACCTTTCAACTCCCTTTGGAGATTTAAGAGATACAGAACTTTGTCTGCCCTTGGTTAAGAGCAAAAAAAAGAGATGATTAACAATGAATATTGATCCAACAAGTAGCAAGTATGTTATCCGAGCTTCGATAAGAGCTAACGGAGTAGTAAACAAGTCAGATGTCGTAGGCGCAGTCTTCGGTCAAACTGAAGGATTATTAGGGGATGAACTAGACCTTAGAGACCTTCAAAAAAGCGGAAGAATGGGCCGTGTTGAAGTAGACATTAAGAGCGACAAAGGCAAATCCAAAGGTGAGATTGTAATTTCATCAAGTATGGACCAAGTAGAAACTTCAGTTTTTGCTGCAGCCTTAGAAACCGTGGAGAGAGTCGGACCTTGTAAGGCAACTGTAAAAGTTACAGCCTTAGAAGACAGCAGAACATCCAAACGTGAAGTTATTATTGAGCGTGCAAGAGCACTATTGATTGACTTACTTCAAGATTCAAGGAGTGCAGGTTCTACAATTACAGACACTGTGAGACAAGCTCTTCAAACTGAAGAAGTGGTTAGATTCAAAGGTAAACTACCTGCAGGACCTAACGTAGAAACAAGTGATGCAATTATCATCGTAGAAGGTAGAGGCGATGTTTTGAATTTATTAAAACACGGAATCAAGAATGCAGTTGCCGTTGAAGGAACAAACATTCCTAAGGAAGTTGTTGCATTAACCAAAGAAAAAACAGTAACAGCCTTTGTTGATGGAGATCGCGGTGGTGAAATGATTATTCAAGAATTACTACAAGTAGCAGAAGTCGATTTCATAGCAAGAGCTCCAGATAACACAGAAGTTGAGCACATAACTCATAAGCAAATAATGAAGTGTTTAAGAGATAAAACTTCAGCAGAGTTGTTTATGGAACAAAACAAATGGGCACGTCCAGGAAAAGGCGGTTCAGGTAAGAAAACACGTCGTTCAGGTTCAAAGAAAGGTAAGTCAAATGACAAACCTAAGAAAGAAGCTGAACCTGCAGAACCAGTTGAACCAGTAGAAGCAAGTCCAGTTTTTCTAAAACAATTGGATGAACTTCAGGGTTCAAAGAACGCTCGTTTCTTAGCCACAGAAGAAGTTGCTGACGAAGTTTCTATCAGTGGT
>FUFK010072463.1_pt1 | contig 10280 bp, 9 predicted proteins | sample 1021851 | NCBI WGS metagenome assembly FUFK01 (sample SAMEA51879418, study PRJEB19060) | metagenome
TATATTGGTGAAAGACTAGGAACATTAAATGGACCTAAATTTGATATAGCAGTGGATCCATTAGAGGGAACAAAATTTACAGCAAACAATCAACCAAACGCTTTCTCTGTAATAGCAGTAGCAAAAAAAGGTGAATTATTATCAGCTCCCGATACTTACATGGAAAAAATAGCTATTGGATCGAATTTACCAAAAAATTTATTGGATATCGATAATGGAGTAGAAAAAAATATCCGTATTCTAGCTGAAGCAAAAAATAAAAAAATTTCAGAAATAAATGCATGTGTTATGAAAAGACCAAGGCACGATGAAATTGTTGATGTAATGAACAAGCTAGGGGTAACTATTAATTTTATAACAGATGGTGATATAGCTGGAGTCTTAAGCGTAATAGGAGAGAAACCAAAAAATGATATATACTATAGCACAGGGGGAGGTCCAGAAGGAGTTTTAGCAGCATCAGCGCTATCTTGTTTTGGAGGTCAAATACAAGGTCGTTTAGTTTTAAATGAAGAAGAAAAAATTAGAGCAAAAAAACTTGGGATATCTGATTTTAAAAAGAAATATAATATCGAAGATATGGTAAAAGGAGATGTTATATTTTGTGCGACTGGTGTAACAGATGGAGATTTAACTAAGGGAGTAAANGACCTCGGAAATGAATTTGAGGTTACAACTTTTGCATTGCATAAAAGTAAAAAGATTAACAAAATAATTAGAAATATATACAATAAATGATTTCAAATTCAGTAAGTAACAAAAACTGGATTTTTAAAAAATACAATGAACAAGATGTTATATTTTACAAAGAAAATTATTCATTAGATGAATTAACATCAAAGCTTTTATCAATTAGAAACATTAAAAAAGAAGANGTTCAAACTTTTTTAAACCCGTCTATAAANAACTTCTTGCCTAATCCTGANATTTTAAAGGATATGCAAAAATCAGCAAAAAGAACAATACAAGCNATTTCTCAAAAGCATAAAATTGGNATTTTTGGTGATTATGATGTTGATGGGGCTTCAGCAACAGCATTACTTGCAAATTTTTTTAANTCAATAAATGTTCCTTACGAAATTTATATACCAGATAGAAAAAAAGAAGGNTACGGNCCTTCTNCTGAGTCNTTNAAAAANTTAATAGANAANGGNANNAAATTNATTTTNACTGTNGANTGTGGNACANTATCATTCGANGCTATAGATTANGCNTNTAANAANGANATTGACGTAATTGTTCTTGATCACCATCAATCAGAANTAAATTTNCCTAAAGCNNNCTCTATAGTNAATCCAAATAGNNTAGATGANAAATCTGATTTAAAATACTTATGCGCTGCTGGAGTNACNTTTATGTTNTTAATTTCNTTAAATAAAGAACTTAGATCAACNGATTGGTTTANNAAATCAAAAATNACAGAGCCAAATTTACTTGAATANTTAGATTTAGTAGCTCTAGGAACAGTTTGTGACGTTGTTCCTTTAGTTGGTCTAAATAGAGCAATTGTCTCACAAGGATTAAAAATTTTAAAATCAAAAAAAAATCTTGGATTAAAAACATTATTTGATATTTGTGATATCCAAACCAAACCAAATGTTTATCATATTGGGTATCAACTAGGTCCAAGAATTAATGCTGGAGGTAGAGTAGGAAAGTCCTCTCATGGAGCAAATTTATTAATTAGTGATAATCCTAAAGATGTTTTCAAAATTGCAACCGAGTTAGATCATTTTAATAAAGAGAGGCAAATTTTAGAAAAAGACCTAATGAAAAAAATTTTAAAAAATTTAGAAAATAAAACAAATGAATCAGTAATGGTCATTTTTGGAAAAAATTGGCATGAGGGTGTGATTGGAATAGTTGCATCTAGAATTAAAGATAAATTCAATAAACCGGTAATAATTATATCAATAGACGATAATGGCATAGGAAAAGCATCAGCTAGATCTATTGTAGGTTTTGATATTGGTTCAGTAATTATTGCCGCTGTTCAAGAAAAAATCCTAATTAAAGGTGGGGGACATAAAATGGCTGGAGGATTTACAATAAAAACTGAAAATGTTGAAAAATTTAAAAAATTTATCTTAAAAAAATTTGAAAGATTAAGTAATAGTAAAATGAATATAAAACCTTTATATTTAGATAGTGTAATAGCCCCGACCGCATTAAATCTTCAATTTTATAATAAGGTTAATTCACTTGCTCCTTTCGGTTCAGGAAACCCAGAGCCAAAGTTTGTTTTAGAAAATATGAAATCTATAAATTATAAGATTATAAAGGATAAACACATAAAATCAGTTTTAGTTGGATTGGATGGATCTAGTGTCAAATCTATAGCATTTAACTGCGTCGAAAATGAAATTGGAGCTTATTTGCTTAAAAAAGATAAAAAATTATTTAATATTGCTGGTAAATTATCCTTAAATGAGTGGCAAGGGCAATCAAATGTGGAGTTTATTATCGATGATATTTCTGTTAATAAGACAATCAAAAANACGGTCCCATCGTCTATCGGTTAGGACAGTTGGTTTTCATCCAACAAAGAGGGGTTCGATTCCCCTTGGGACCGCCAAAAAAAATGCATAAAGTAGCAATTATAGAAAAAATTCACCAAGACGGAATAGATTTATTAAAAAATAATTCAGCTTTTGAATATGAAATAATCGAGGATGCATCTGAAGAAAATTTAATAAAAGTACTACCTAATTTTGATGCTTGTACACTTAGAGTTTCAAGATTAAATGAAAAAATTCTATCTAAATGTAAAAATTTAAAGGTTATATCTAGACATGGTGTTGGATATGATAATGTNGATTTAAATTATATTAAAAAAAACAAAATAACTTTATTAATAACCGCTACTGCGAATGCAGTAGCTGTAGCAGAACATGTAATTTACATGATGCTATCTATATCTAAAAGTATTAATCAATACGACCAGGAAGTTAGAATTGGAAATTTTAAAAAAAATGCATCTACTATTACTACTTTAGAACTTTTTAAAAAAGAGATTCTAATAGTTGGATTTGGAAGGATAGGTCAAAGTTTAATCAAAAGATGNAAAGGTTTCGAGATGAAAGTAAAAGTATTTGATCCTTTTGTTAATAAAGAGACTATTGAAANATTTGGAGGACAAAAAATTGAAAATCTCGATGATGGATTAAAAATTTGTGACTATGTTTCTTTACATGTTCCGTTAAATGAAAAAACTAAAAATTTAATTGATTATTCTAAACTTAAGAATATGAAAAGAGAAGCAATTGTAATCAATACTGCTAGAGGTGGAATTATCAACGAAAATGATTTAGATAAGGCATTGAGAGAGAATATAATTTTTGGAGCAGGATTAGATGTTTTTGAAAATGAGCCTATAGATAAAACTAATCCTCTGCTATCAAATAAAAAAGTTTTATTAAGTCCACATTCAGCAACATTTACGAATGAATGTAAATCTAGAATGTCTTTAGAAACAACTAAAAATATTATTGATTTTTTTGAAAATAAGATTGATAAATCTATGATTGTAAAATTATGATAGATATAAATAGGAAATTAAAAAATTTTGGTCCATTAGAAGTTTTAGTATTAAGTTCTATTACATATGTGGTTGTAATGTTATTATGGACAGCTTCAACAAGATCAGAAGTTTTACAAAAAGCAAACGATATAAAATCAAATCATAAGTCTGTGGTTGATTTCATTAATGACGAGGTAAATANNTGNAGNTCAAATGAAGAGGGCTCNACGTCTTGGGGTGAGAAATGCAATTCTGTTTGGAGTTCAGATAAAATCGTAAATTATGTGTTAAATAATATTGATCTAAAAAACCCATATTCAANTAATAAACCGTTAATACAAACCTCTCAAGATCCCAGAATTCAGGCCGAAGGTAAAGCAGGTCAATCTACAGATAAAGGTATAATTTTTGTTTCTTCAAATAACTTTGAGTCAGAGGCAGGCTCAGAATGGGTAGTTGGNACTTGTATAAAGTCACCTTGNGTAGCTGCGGGTAATAATGAATTAGTCTCTGTATACCGTTAATTAANAATTTNGAAACCNCATTGTTTTGCAGTTTTACTTAAATANTTNAAACCAATTTTTGCATATTCNAATGGATTTGCTTTAGCAGGNTCTTGTTCTGCTTCTACNACAAGCCATCCNGAATAATTTTTTTTCTTCAANNCATTTAAGAANGGAATGTAGTCAATACATCCATCACCTGGCACAGTAAATGCCCCATCTAAAAATGCTTGTCTAAATGTTGCATCATTTCTCAGTGATTTTTCTAAAATATCTTTTCTAATGTCTTTGCAATGAACGTGAATTATTCGTTCGTAAAAATTTTCTACTAATTTAATAGAGTCACCTTGAGCAAACAACATATGACCAGTATCTACTAATAATTTAACTGTATCCTTTGTATTTTCTATAAGTCTAGAAGTATCTTCCTCAGTTTCTATTATAGTTCCCATGTGATGATGATAAGCTAATGGCATATTTTCATCTATCATCATTTTACTAATTTCATTTATTGAATAAATAAATCTATTCCAATCATCTTTATCTAATTTAGGTCTTTTTGATAACGGTGTTATAGGATCTCCTTGAACGGAGTCTGTTACCTCAGCAAAAACCATGCAAGGTGCTTCACAATCTTTGAATAATNTAAGTTGTTTTTGCATAAGTTTAAATTCTTCTTTGGGTGATCTTTTTAATAGTTGAGCCCCATACCAACCTGAACATAATTTAAGGTTCTCTTTTTGAAGTTTAGGAATAAGTTCTTTCGAATTCATTGGAAATTTTCCGCCAGATTCAATTCCAGTAAAACCTGCCATACTTGCTTCTTTTAAACATTGTTCNAATGGAGTTTTTCCACCTAATTCAGGCATATCATCGTTACTCCATGCAATGGGTGCTATTCCTAATCTTATCGACATAGTTTTAAGAAAGTAATAATATTTTATATTATAAATAATTAACTTACAAAAGAATTTATGATCAATGTAGCACTTTTGGGTTTTGGTAGAATTGGGCAAATGCATGCTCAAAATATATATCTAAATAAAACGCTTAATTTGTTATATGTATACGAAAAGATTGATAAACTTAGAAAAAAAGCTAAAAATCTTTACAATTGTAAAATTGAAAAAGATTATAAAAAAATATTTTCAGACGAAAAAGTAGATATTATTTTTATTTCTAGCCCTACAAATACTCATATCAGATTTATCGAAGAAGGCATCAAATACAATAAAACTATTTTTTGTGAAAAACCTTTAGACTTAAATATAAATAAAATTGTTAAAACTTTCAAAAAAGTTAAGAAAAATAATTCGAAGATACAGATGGGGTTTAATCGAAGATTTGATCCTAGCCACCACTCAATTAAAAAAGATTTAGAAAAAGGTAAAATAGGAAGATTGGAAAAAATAATAATCACAAGTAGAGATCCAGCACCTCCTTCAAAGACTTATCTTAGATCTTCTGGAGGTATTTTCAGAGACATGATGATTCATGATTTTGATTTATGTAGGTATTATTTAAATAATGATGAAATTTCCGAAATAAGTTCATCTGTAAGCTCATTTGAGAATTTTTACAAAAAAATCAAAGATCATGAATTAGCTACTGTTACTATGAAATCAAAGAAAGGTGTTATATGTGTAATCACAAATTCTAGACATTGTTCTTTTGGATACGATCAAAGGGTTGAGTTATTTGGAAAAAAAGGAATGCTTTTATCAGGCAATCAAAAGAGNACGGCCACAGAGATATTTAATTCAAATCAATCCCATTCACAAAAACCNTTTTTAAATTTTTTTATTGAACGATACAAAGAAGCTTATAATTTGCAATTGAATGAACTAATTTCTCTTCATAAAAATAGAATAAAACCTAGATCAACTTTCAAAGATGGTTATTTAGCTTTAAAAATTGCTAATGCTGCATATCAATCTCTAAAGCAAAAAAAGGTAGTAAAATTAAAGTAATTTTTAACTACCTCTAGTTGTATGTATTTTTTTTCCTTTTGTATTTTAACAAATTTTTTGTTTTAATTGCGCAAATTTAACAAACAAATGAGGGAAATAATCATGAAAAAAGTATACTTAACTGTTGCTGCTCTAATGAGCTGGGCAATGATGTCAGTAGCTGCTCTAGCAGTAGATATTATTGTTGTGTCTCATGGACAAGCAAATGACCCTTTCTGGTCTGTTGCAAAAAATGGAGTTGATAAAGCTTGTAAAGATATGAAAGTATCTTGCAAATACACTGCTCCAGCAACATTTGACATGGTAGAGATGGCAAAACTTATTGACAACGCTGTTTCTCAAAAGCCAAAAGGTATTGTAATAACTCTTCCAGATGCTGCCGCTTTAGGTAAATCTGTTAAAGCTGCAATATCTGCAGGTATCCCAGTAATCTCTATGAATTCAGGTTCAGACGACTACATGAAACTAGGTATTAGTGCTCACGTAGGTCAAACAGAGTTTGAAGCTGGCGTAGGTGGCGGACAAAAAATGAAAGCTGCTGGTGGTAAAAAAGCACTATGTGTTAACCACGAAGTAGGTAACGTCGCTTTAGATAGAAGATGTGCTGGTTTCAAAAAAGGCTTTGGTGGATCTGTAGACATATTAGGTACATCAAATGACCCGACTGAAATTCAAAAAGCTGTAGCTGCTAAATTAGGTGGTGGATATGACACTATTCTTACTTTAGGAGCTGGTCTNGCGGGAGAAGCTGCTCTAAAAGCATTAGAGTCTGCTGGTAAAGTTGGAAGCGTTAAACTTGGTACATTTGATATGTCTCCAGGTATGCTAAAAGCTGCTGCTGCTGGAAAAGTTGAGTTCTTAATTGACCAACAACAGTATCTACAAGGTTATTTACCTATAGCTATCTTTTCTCAATATATGAGATATGGAACAATGCCAGCTGGTGTTGTTATGACAGGACCTGGTTTTGTTACTCCTAACAATGCGAAGGACGTAATAAAATGGGCTGCTCAAGGTTATAGATAAGAACAATATTAAAAAGGCCTAGTGAATAATCACTAGGCCTTTTTTTTTAAGTTTTTTTTATATGTCTACAAAGTCTAAAAGTATTGAAACAAAAACTGATTTCAATCAGGATGAAAGACTCAAAAAAGTTTCCAAATTAAGATTATTGTTAAATAGACCCGAACTTGGCGCTCTAGGTGGAGCAATACTAGTTTTCATATTCTTTGGTATCGTTGCCGGAGATACGGGGATGTTCAGTGCTTACGGAGTTTTAAATTTCTTAGATGTTTCTGCAAATCTTGGAATAATAGCTATTGCAGCTGCAATGTTAATGATAGGTGGAGAATTTGATCTATCAATTGGATCTATGATAGGGTTTGCAGGCATTTGTATAGCTATTCCAGCAATTTATTGGGGNTGGCCATTATGGANNAGTATNATTTTTGCNTTTNCNATGGCAGTNNTNNTTGGATATTTTAANGGAATANTNGTNGTAANNNCNGGTCTACCATCATTTATAGTTACTCTTGCAATGCTTTTTATTTTAAGAGGAGCAACTTTAGCAATAACAAGATTGATTACTGGTCGAACTCAAGTTCCAGGNTTAAGAGTTTTAATTGAAGATGATCCATTAGCATGGATATTTGCAACTGATACTTTTAAATGGGTTTTTACTTGGTTAGGTTCGATGAATCTAATTGCATTAAGAACTGATGGAACTCCACTCGCCACAGGAATNCCNCCNTCTGTAATATGGTTCATAGCNTTAGCAATCATTACAACATGGATNCTAATGAAAACAAGATACGGAAATTGGATATTTGCATCTGGAGGAGATAAAAATGGTGCTAACAATGTCGGAGTACCTGTTGGTAGAGTAAAAATAAGTTTATTTATAGGTACTGCAGTAGCAGCTACCATTTTTGCTACTATTCAAGTTTTAGACGCAGGTTCAGCTGATACAATGCGTGGAACTTTAAAGGAATTAGAAGCTATTGCAGCNGCNGTTGTTGGAGGCTGTTTATTAACTGGNGGTTANGGTTCAGCAATAGGTGCAGCATTTGGAGCTTTGATTTTTGGAACTGTATCAATGGGGATATTTTATACTGATGTGGATACAGACTGGTTTAAAGTTTTTTTAGGAGCAATGATGTTGATTGCGGTGATCTTTAANAATTATATAAGAAGAAAGGTAACGGAAAGCAAATAATGTCAGACTATTTAGTTCAATTTAACAACATAAGTAAATTTTTTGGAAAAGTAATAGCTCTTAAAGATGTAACTATGAAATTAAAAAAAGGTGAAATTATGTGTCTTCTTGGTGACAACGGTGCAGGTAAATCAACTTTAATTAAAACATTAGCTGGAGTACATAGGCCTGATGAAGGTGANATTATTGTTGAGGGAAAAAAAACAATATTTGANAGTCCNAAAGATGCATTNGATATGGGCATAGCTACCGTGTATCANGATCTAGCTTTAGTCTCTTTNATGAGTGTAACAAGAAACTTTTTTATGGGAAGAGAACCNATGAAAGGTCCACCATTTTTTAAAACGTTTGATATAGAAAAAGCAAATAAAATAGCTGCCGAGAGAATGGGGCANATAGGNATTGATGTTAGAGATCCATCTCAGGCAGTCGGNACNATGTCGGGTGGTGAAAGACANTGTTTAGCAATAAGTAGNGCTATATACTTTGGAGCAAAAGTTCTTGTTTTNGATGANCCTACTTCTGCTNTNGGAGTNCATCAAGCTTCAGTTGTTTTAAAATATATAGTNAAAGCTGCTTCTCAGGGNTTAGCNGTAATTTTAATAACACATAACGTTCATCATGCNTATCCAGTAGGTAATAGTTTTACCGTGCTAAATAGAGGCAAAAGTTTGGGTACTTATGAGAAAAAAAATATATCTAGAGAAAAATTATTAAGCATGATGGCAGGTGGAGAGGAATTAAACAAATTAGAAGTTGAACTTCAAGAGATGAACAGAAAAAATTAAAATGCAAATTGGTATTGATTTAGGAGCAACTAAAATTGAGTCAGTACTTCTTAAAGAGAATGGCCTTGAATTACATAGAAATAGAATACAGTCTCCAAAAAATTATCAGAAAACAATTAGTGACATCACAAATATAGTAAACAATATTGAAAAGAAATTTAAAAAGAATTTAAATGTTGGAATATGTCATCCTGGATCAACAAATTTAGANACAGGATTTATTCAAAACGCTTTTAACTCTCCATGGTTGAATAATCAAACATTTTCAANAGATATATCTAAAAGTTTAAATAGAAATGTTTATTGTGAAAANGATGCAAATTGTTTTGCTTTATCNGAGGCTTTTGATGGATCTGCAAAAAATTTTAAGACAGTTTTTGGGATAATTTTAGGGTCAGGATGTGGTGGGGGATTAGTAATTGATAAAAAAATAATTATTGGACCGAATTCATTTACAGGTGAATGGGGTCATATACCCATAGGAAAACCTGATAGCGAAACCAACATCGAAGAATATATTTCGGGCAAAGGTTTAGAAAGAAAATTTACAGCAAGATTTAATAAAAATCTTTCTGCACACGAAATTTTTAAAAATGCAAAAGATAATAGTCAAGATGAAATAGAAATAATTGATGAATTTAAAAAAAAACTAGCAAGAAGTTTATCCTTAATTATTAATGTAATTGATCCAGATGCTATTGTTTTTGGCGGTGGAGTGTCAAATGAAATTGAGTCTTTAGATGAAATTAAAAAAACCACAGAGAAATATTTATCAAATTTTAATAATATTAAAAATGTGAATTTAAAAACGATTTTTTTGAAACCGAAATTTGGTGATGCCAGCGGTGTTCGAGGAGCTGCAATATTGAGTAAGCAAAATGCTATTTAATTATTGATCTAATTTCTTTATTTGAAAACTGCTTTGGTTTTTCACATTTAATAGAAATTCTATATTTTTTATTATTTTTTGCAGATAAATGAATTGCCTCTATTATGTTTAAAACGTGAAGAGATAAAACTCCATTACACCTATGTTTTCTCTTATTTTGAATAGAGNTTATCATTTCTGATAATCCTACTCCTCTATAATTTGCGTTAGTAGGAGACTCATTTGCTCTAGAGCTTTGGGTTCTAATATTTATTTTTCCAAGGGTCATTTTATTTGTTTGATGATTTTGCCATGAACTACCTAATTTTTTACTAACTAAAACTGTTCCACCAAACATATTTGGATCTGGAACTATCATAGAACCGCTTTCTCCGTAAAGTTCTATATGGTTCCTT
>FUFK010057158.1_pt1 | contig 10279 bp, 8 predicted proteins | sample 1021851 | NCBI WGS metagenome assembly FUFK01 (sample SAMEA51879418, study PRJEB19060) | metagenome
AACAACAGTTTCAAAAATTTAAAATTAAAAAAGAGATATTTAATTATACAAATAAAAATTGTATTTTTTTGCACTGCTTGCCAAGAGGAGATGAGGTTGAGGAGGATGTATTTTTAGGAAAAAATTCCCATGTGTGGCAACAGGCAATGAATAGAGTTCACGTTCAAAAAAGTATTCTATTGTATTGTTTTGGAAAACTAAGGTAGAGGTAGTGGATTATCTGAATTCTGGTTAAGATATAAAATAATTGATGCCCTATCTTTTTCTTTTCTTAATCCAGCAAATGCCATTTTAGTACCCTTAATATAACTTTGAGGTTTTTTTAAATAACCATTCATCTCTTCAAATGTCCAATCTTTGTCATATGCTGCCATAGCTTTTGAATATTTATAATCTTGTTTTGATGCAACTTTTCTTCCTATTATGCCATACAATGCAGGTCCTATTTTATTTTCCCCACCTTTATTTACTAAATGGCAAGCAGAACATTTTTTGAAAACTTTTTCCCCATGAGCAACATCTCCTAATGCAAGTAATGCAGAAATATCTACTTTCTCCTCAGTTTTTTCTTTTATTGATCCTGAAATTTGACTGCTTTCCTGAATATCTACTTTGTAAGCAGATTTCTCTGGTTTATCTACATGAAAAGCGATATCAGAAATTTTACCAATCCCAATTACAAGTAGTGCTATAAGAAGTACTGCTGCAATAATTTTATTTATTTCAAATGAATCCATTATTTATTTCTTAAAAGTTCGTATAACATGTTAAACAAAATTTATAAGAAATTTAATTTATAAATTTGCGTCTCAAAGACGCATAAAATATGAATATATGAGTAATTCAATTATAATAATTCCATCAAGATTAGCAGCAACAAGACTTCCTCAAAAGCCATTAATCAAAATTAATAATAAAACTCTAATTATGCATGTATATGAAAAAGCTTTACAAAGCCAAATTGGAGAGGTTTATGTTGCAACATGTGATGAGGAAATTGCCTCAGAAGTAAGCAAAAATGGAGGTAATTTTATAATGACAGATATAAATCATACAAATGGGACAGATAGAGTATTTGAGGCCTCTCAGAAATTAGATTTAAAAGATATAGATTTTGTTATGAATATACAAGGCGATGAACCAATGATTAATCCTTTAGATATTAAAAATTTAAATCAATTATCAAAGGAAAAAAATATCAACATTTCAACATTAGCATATAACATCACGAAAAAAGAAGATTACAAAAATGAAAATATTGTAAAAGTTATTACAAAAAATAAGATATCCAACAAATCAGCAACAGAAGCTTTAAATTTTCAAAGAGTAATTAAAGAAAATAGCTCTAGCAACATTTATCAGCATTTTGGAATATATTTATATAAGTATTCAGCTTTAAAAAAATTTGTAAATTTTGAGAAAAGTAAAAATGAAACCAAAGAAAGACTAGAGCAGCTTAGAGCCATTGATAATAATATGAAAATCGATGTAATATTGGCAAATTATTTTTCTAGTGGCATTGATACAAAAAAAGATCTAGAAGATTATATAAAATCATTTAAAAAATAATATATAATGAAGATAGTTTACCAAGGTGTAGCAGGAAGTTATAGTGAGAGTTGTGCCAAACATCTTTATCCAAGCATAGAGACTATTCCTTGTAAAACTTTTGACGAATGCTTTGAGAAGGCAAGTGAAAACAGTAACATTAGAGCAATTATACCAGAGTCAAACAAAACAACAGGAAACATTGGAGTAGAATATTTAATATTTAAACACAGATTAAACATTTATGAAGAAATCTTTTTTCCCATTAATCATAATCTAATAGGTATTAAAGGTTCTAAATTAAAGGATATAACAAATGTTTACTCACATGCTCAAGCATTAAGTCAAGCATCTGAATTTTTAAAAAAAAATAATTTATCTGGAAACGTAAGAGCAGATACCGCAGGATCTGCTAAATATATTTCAGAGGCAAAAGATAAAAGTAAGGCTGCAATAGCATCAAAACTAAGTGCTGAAATATACAATCTTGAAATTTTAAAAGAGAATATTCAAGATGATGACAATAACTATACGAGATTCTTAATAATGGGAAAAGACATCGTTCAGCCTGAGATTGATAAAAATAAATATATTACCTCTTTTTTATTTAAATTAAGAGATAAACCTGCGGCTCTATATTCAGCCTTATCAGGTTTCGCTATTAATGGAGTGAATATGACTAAGCTTCAAAGCTTTCCAGAGAAAAATTCATTTTCATCGTTCTTTTTTTTATGTGATATCGATGGTCATTTGGATGAAAAGAAAATAAAAAATTCATTAGAGGAGTTAGCTTTTCACTGCGAAGACATGCACGTTCTAGGTGTCTATAAGGCTCACAATTTCAGAGAAAAAAAATAATTAACTTTATTGTAGATTAGAAAAAATTATTGTTATAATACATTTGGAGGCCTTCCAGGTGGGATTACCATGAACTCCCCCAGACTTGAAAAAGAGCAAGGGTAATGAGTTTTTTCCAGGTTGGTAGGTCTCCTAATATGACTAATAATTCGAAAGTACTCGCTCTAAAATATAGACCGCAAACATTTAAAGATTTGATCGGCCATGAGGAAATCGCTACCTCAATTTATAATTCAATTAAAATTAACAGATCAGCCAATGCTTTTTTATTTACCGGTATAAGAGGAATTGGAAAGACCACATTTGCAAGAATTGTAGCCAAAGCATTAAATTGTGAAAATGCACTTGAAAATATTTGTAAAAAAAAATGCAATCATTGCGATCAAATTGCAAATTCTAGTCATATTGATGTTCTTGAAATTGATGCAGCAAGTAAAACAGGTGTTGATGATGTTAGGGAGCTAATAGAATTTTCTAGATATCCACCAACAGTAGCAAAGTTTAAAATTTTTATAATTGATGAAGTACATATGCTTAGTAAGCAAGCATTTAATGCATTACTCAAGACATTGGAAGAACCTCCAAAGTATTTAAAATTTATTTTTGCAACCACTGAAGTAAAAAAAATTCCTATTACTGTTATATCTAGGTGTCAAAGATATGATTTATCTAGAGTTAAGTCTGAAGAACTATTTGTTTATTTAAAAAATATAACAATAAAAGAAAAAAAGGATGTTGAGGATAATGCAATTAAACTCATAGTCAAATTATCAGAGGGATCTGTTAGGGATGCATTATCTTTACTAGATCGAGCAATAATTTCTAGCAACGAGAATTCTCTGAAATTTGAGGACGCTCAAAAAATCTTTGGCTATGTCAATAAAAGTGCATATATAGAATTATTAGAAATAATTTTTTTAGGTGATGAAGAAAAAATAATAGATCATTACAGAAAGTTGTACGATTCTGGCATTGAACCTAACCTATTTTTAAATGATTTCTTAGAAGTATTATATTTTGTTAAGAATATATCGTACATTGAAAATGGAGGAAATAATTTTTCATTAAATGATAGTGATTACAAAAAAATAACTTCTTTATCAAAAAAAATAGATCCAAATGCCTTATTATTGTTTTGGGAATTTACTTTAAAAACTTTAAAGGAAATAAATATAGTTGCTAATCCAAATTTATTAGTTGAGATGTTTCTAGTCCAATTAACCTATTTGAAAGAAAAAAATGTAATAAAAAATGATCAGCAAAATAAAATAAACAAAACTTCATTAAAAAATATAGATTTAAAAAATAATATTAATAAAGATGCAATTAATCAAATTAAAAACGTTACACAAGAAGAAAAAAAAATTGAAAAAAAAAATACTTTAGAGATCAATAATTTAGAAGATTTAATTAAAATGTGTTTTGAAAAAAAAGAGATGAAACTAAAATATGAATTAGAAAATAATGTAAACTTAGTATCTTTTTCAAATATGAATATTGAAATTTCTTTTAATGATAAACTAAATAAAAGTTTTGTAAAAGATTTATCTGAAAAATTGTATGATTGGACTAAAAACCGGTGGCTAATTTCTTTTTCAAAAGAAAAAGGTGAGATGAGTGAAAAAGATAAAAAAAATATTCTTAAAAAAAAAGATATCAAAGAGTATGAAAGTTCAAACGAATATAAAAATCTATTGAAAGTACTTCCTGATATTGAATTAATTGATATTGAAAAAAATTATGACTGATTTTAATAAAATTCTTGAAAAAGCTAAAGAGATAGAAAAAAAAATGAAAGAAAGTCAGGAGAATCTTAAAAAAATTGAGGTTAATGGTGTGTCCGGAGGAGATGCAGTTAAAATTACGCTTAACGGAGACGGGGAGATGACTAAAATTTTATTAAGCGATAAAGTGTTGAAAGAAGATAAAGAGATAATTCAGGATTTAATCACTGCCGCACATAATGATGCCAAAAACAAATTAAAATCAAAAACTTCCGAAGAAATATCCAAAGCAACTGGTGGATTAGGTGTGCCTGGATTTAAATGGCCTCTATAATAAAATGCAAAATCTACCAGAAATAGATAACTTAATTAAACTGATATCTAAACTTCCAGGTCTTGGGCCTAAGTCTGCAAAGAGAATAATTTTAAAAATGATTAATAATCGACAAGAATTGTTAAAACCTTTGGCCAATAATCTAGGTGATGTGTTTAAAAACATAGAACGTTGTAAAATTTGTGGAACATTAAAATCTAGTAGTAATCCCTGCAATAATTGTGAAGATAAAAAAAAAAAATACAGCAAAATATGTGTGGTTGAAAATATTTCTGACCAATGGGCAATAGAAAGTTCATCTATTTTTCAAGGTTATTATCATATTTTAGGAGGTACCATCTCTGACAGCGTTAAAGGCAACAATAGAGAAAATTTGCTTATTAATTCTCTGATAGAAAGGGTTAAAAATGACAATATTGATGAGGTAATTTTAGCTACTAGTGCAACTGTTGAAGGACAAACTACTGCTTTTTATATTCAAGACAATTTAAAAATTACAAATGTAAAAGTTTCAAAATTAGCCCAAGGTTTGCCAGTTGGGGGAGAAATTGAGTCATCAGATGATGGAACTCTTATATCTGCTTTTAAAAATAGAAGAGATTTATAAGTTTCTATAATTAACTTTTTTAATTAATCTATTCAAATGTAATAGAGGTTCAGTATAGCCTGATGGTTGTGATTTACCATGGAAAATCAACTCACATGCCGTCTTAAAAGATATTGATTTGTCGTAATTTGGAGACATGTTTTGATATTCAGGATCTCCATGATTTTGTTTATCAACTATCTTTGCCATTTTCTTAAGAATTTCTAAAACCTGCCTATTTGAGCATATACCGTGATGTAACCAGTTAGCTATATGCTGTGATGATATTCTAAGTGTTGCTCTATCCTCCATTAATCCAACGTTATTTATATCTGGAACTTTGGAACAACCTATTCCTTGATCTACCCATCTAACAACATATCCTAAAATTGTTTGAGCCGAGTTACATAACTCTTTATTTATTTCTTCTTTACTCCAATTAGGTCTGTCTGCTATTGGAATTGTTAATAAGCTATCAATGTACTTTATATTATCATCATTTAATTTTTTGTGCTTTTCAAAAATGTTTAGCTTATGGTAATGCATTGCATGCAAAGAGGCTGCTGTGGGAGATGGTACCCAAGCGCAATTTGCACCAGCTTCAAGATGTGATATTTTTTGATCTATCATGTCTTTCATTTTATCTGGCATAGCCCACATACCTTTACCTATTTGTGCAACACCTGAAAATCCACATTTTAAACCAACATTAACATTATTATCTTCATAAGCAGCTATCCATTTTGATTTTTTCATGTCACCTTTTTTTATCATTGGACCTGCTTCCATTGATGTATGCATTTCATCTCCGGTTCTGTCTAAAAAACCCGTATTAATGAAAAAAACCCTGCTTTTTAATGTTCTAATACATTCTTTTAAATTTACAGATGTCCTCCTTTCTTCATCCATAATACCGCATTTAATTGTATTTTTTTTAAGTTTTAAAACTTCTTCAACTCTAGTAAATATTTTATCTGTAAAAGTAGTCTCTTCTGGGCCATGCATTTTTGGTTTTACAATATATATAGAACCTGTTCTTGAATTACCTTTTCTTTTTAAATCATGAATTGCTGCTGCAGTTGTAATAAATGCATCCATAATACCNTCTGGGATTTCAGAACCATCTTCTAAAATAATTGCTGAATTGGTCATTAGATGACCAACATTCCTAATTAAAAGTAAGCTTCTACCATGTAACTTTTCTTTTTTATTATNTTTTGAAATATAACTTCTATCTGGATTAAGTTTTCTCTCTAAAGTTTTTCCATCTTTTTCGAAGACAGATTTTAGAGTTCCTTTCATCAAACCTAACCAATTTCTGTAACATAATATTTTATCTTCTGAATCTACTGCAGCAACACTATCTTCGTTATCACATATTGTAGATATTGCAGATTCTATAATTATGTCACTTATTCCNGCAGCATCTTGAACAGCACTAAAAGCTTTAGGGTTAATTATTATCTCAATTTTTAAATTATTATTTTCTAANATTATTGTNGTTGGATTATTAGGNTCTCCTCTNTANCCAATAAATTTATTTTTATCTATTAGCTCAAACTCTTTNTNATCTTTTAANATTTTTAAGTCACTTCCCTTTATTTTAAATCCATTTATATCTTTCCAATGAATTTCATTGATAGAGAAGTGGTCATTTAGAAATTCACGTGCATATCTTATTACTTCTTGTCCTCTTAGAGGATCATACTTTTGACTTCCAGTTTCTTCTGACTCAATTAAATCTGTTCCATATAAACTATCGTAAAGACTTACCCATCTAGCATTAGCAGCATTTAATGTATATCTAGAGTTCATTATAGGAACTACAAGTTGAGGACCTGCAATGCTTGAAATTTCTCTATCAAGCTTTTTCGTATCTATTTTAAAATCATTCCCTTCTTCTTTTAAATATCCAATTTCTTTTAAAAAATTCTTATACTCTTCATGATTAAATTCTCCATTTCTNTTTTTTTTTAACCATAAATCAATTTCAGATTGAAGAGTTTCACGNNNTTCTANTAANTTTNTATTGATTGGCGNAAGTTCATTAATACTTTTATCAAATCCATCCCAGAAATCTTTTTCNTTNANATCNAANCCTGGNAGAAGTTCATTTTTTACAAAATCAGCNAAATTCTTAGANACNGATAANGTATTNATTTTNANAAANGNATCACTCATAATTTTTTATAAATTTANAAANCGTTGTATATGANAATCAATAAATTATGTCATNANNTTATTTAANAAANTGTTATTTTTCATCCNAAGAANAANANAATATTNTTATAATTTGATCATTTTATCGCCTAAAAATNATATATAATATATGCAATGAAAAATTATTTAAATTTTGAGACTGATATNAAAAACTTNGAANTNGAATTAGATAAATTAAAAGATCCTTATAATCAAGACGGNCTTTCNGAAGTNGATACNANTAAAATNACAGATTTNCAAAATGAAATAGATAAAAAACTNAAAGATGTATATTCAAANCTNGATGCATGGCANACAACATTGGTNGCAAGACANGAGGATAGACCTAANTCAAAATTTTTTATTGATAATTTATTTGATGAATTTATTTCACTTTCNGGNGATAGATTTTATGGAGAGGATAAATCTGTAATATGTGGTTTTGGTAANTTTAATTCTAAGTCAGTTTTAGTAATAGGNCAGGAAAAAGGTGAAAATTTAGACNCAAGGATTGAGAGAAATTTTGGGATGATGAGACCAGAAGGTTACAGAAAAACAATAAGGTTAATGAATTTAGCTAATAAATTCAAAATACCAATAATCAACTTTGTTGATACGCCAGGTGCTTACCCTGGAGTTGGTGCTGAAGAAAGAGGACAGGCCGAAGCAATTGCAAAGTCTATTGAATGTTCTATGCAACTCTCTGTTCCTACTCTATCTATTATTATAGGTGAAGGGGGTTCCGGTGGTGCGATTGCACTAGCTTCCTCAAGTAAAGTATTGATGCTAGAGAATGCAATATATTCAGTGATATCTCCAGAGGGATGTGCAACCATACTTTGGCGAGATCCAACAAAGACTTTAGAAGCTGCGAAAGCAATGAAACTTTCGGCGAAAGATCTTTTAAAACTAGAAATAATTGACGAGGTAATACCCGAACCTTTAGGGGGTGCACATCGGGATAAAGATCTTATTTTAGATAATGTACGTAATGCTATTGATAGAAATCTAAGTAAGTTTCTTACTTTAAATGAAGAAGAAATATTAAATCAAAGAAAGAACAAGTTTTTAGATATTGGAAGGAATAAAGGTTTCAGTACTAATACAGCTCATCAAGATAAACTTACTATTAAACATAATTTCCTTCAAAATTTGATTTCGAATATTAAATTGAATAAAAAATTACTTATTTCAATTACATCAATTCTTCTATTATTAATTTTATTAACAGTGATTTTTTAATTTATAAGGCACCACAACAATTTTTAAATTTTTTTCCAGTAGCTTCACATCTTTCATTTCTAGATATTTTTCCTTCTTTATTTTTTACAAGTAGGCATTTTGGATCATTATTAATATTATCACTATTTTTAGTCTGACTATCATCTTTTTCTATTATTCTTAAATTTAGAAGCATTGTTACAAGATCAGTTTTTAATTTTCCCAGTAAATTTTCAAATAATATAAAAGCTTCTTTTTTGTACTCCACCAAAGGATCTCTTTGTCCATAAGATCTTAAACCAATTACTTGTCTTAATTGTTCCAGATATTGAATATGTGATTTCCAATTCTGATCTATGATTTGTACTAATATTCTTTTTTCAATTTCATTCCCTTGTTCAACACCTAGTAAATTGTTTCTTTCCTCTCTATTCTTTGTGAATTTATCTTTTATCGTTTTTTCCATTACTTTCAGATCTGAATTTAAAATATTATCTATTTCATCATTTTCAATGGATTTACCTAGAATCTGTTTTATTGTATTTGGAAATTCCTTAGAGTTAGGAGATTTTTCGTGTAGAATTTTTTGCCTTTTTAAATTTTCTAAGACCTCTTCAAGAAAAATATCTGAATAATTCTCCTTTTCTTTGTCATTTATTATATTTTTTCGTTGTTCAAAAATTACATGTCTTTGGTCATTAAGAACATTATCAAATTTGATAAGCGTTTTCCTTATATCAAAGTTTCTTGCTTCAACTTTTTCTTGAGCTCTTTCAATTGCTTTATTTATCCAAGGATGATCAATACTTTCACCATCTTTAAGACCAAGCTTTTCTAGCATTGAATTCATTGTTTCTGAGCCAAACAATCTCATCAAATCATCTTCTAAACTGACAAAAAATATTGAACTTCCTTCATCCCCCTGTCTTCCAGATCGTCCTCTTGCTTGATTATCTACTCTCCTACTTTCCATTCTTTCTGTTCCGATTACAAATAAACCTCCTCTTTTTTTTACTTCTTCTTTTTCAGTTTCGTCTTGACCACCCAATTTAATATCAACACCTCTCCCTGATATACTTGTTGTAATAATCACAGAATCTAATTTGCCTGCGTTTGCAATAATTTCTGCTTCTTTCTCATGATTTTTGGCATTTAAAACAATATGTTTTATTTTCTCTTTTTCTAACAAATTAGAGTAATGTTCAGATTTATTTATGCTAGATGTAAAAACCAATAATGGTTGTCCGATTTCATTACATTCTTTTATTTTTTGAATGATTGCATTGTCTTTTTCTAAACTTGTTCTAAAGATTTGGTCATTAAGATCATTTCTTATCATATCTTTGTTAGTAGGTATCTGCAAAACCGGCAAGTTATAAATTTCAAAAAATTCTGCAGACTCTGTCTGTGCTGTTCCTGTACAACCTGCTAATTTATCATATAACTTAAAAAAATTTTGATATGTTATTGATGCAAGTGTTTGATTCTCAGCTTTGACTTCTATTTTTTCTTTTGCCTCTAAACTCTGATGAAGTCCATCACCAAATCTTCTACCTGGCAATTGCCTGCCTGTTTGCTCATCAATTATAATTATTTCATTATCTTTAACTATGTAGTCTCTTCCATTCTCAAATAAATAATTTGCCCTTAATGCTTGGTTTACATGATGAACTAAATGCAAATTTTCTGGATCGTAAAAATTATTATTTTTTAAAATACCAGCATCAGAAAATATTTTTTCAACATTATCTATTCCTTCATTTGTTAAGAGTATATTTTTTTCTTTTTCATCTAAGTCAAAGTCTGTTT
>FUFK010077494.1_pt1 | contig 10279 bp, 4 predicted proteins | sample 1021851 | NCBI WGS metagenome assembly FUFK01 (sample SAMEA51879418, study PRJEB19060) | metagenome
GGTAATGGTCACAATGGAACTCTGAGTGGTGCTACTTGGATTGAAGATGATCCTTTACCTACTATGACATTTGTTGCTATCCCAGACCAAAACTTCGAGCAGAAACTTATCGATCTAGGCTATGATGATGTACTTGATGGTCAAGTATTAATGGAAACTATTTCTAATATTGAGGTGTTAAATATTTCAAATTCGGATATATCAGATCTCACTGGCTTAGAGAGTTTTACTTCATTAAAGGATCTTAATGTATCAAACAATTTGCTTTCATTATTAGATGTATCAAGTAATGTTAACCTTGAAAGACTGTCTCTGAACCATAATGAGCAGATTACAGCCCTTGATGTTACACAAAATACTAATCTTTATTTTCTTCAGTCATACTGGACAAATATCGACAATATTGACTTAACGAATAACTCACTATTAATTGAGCTCAACCTAAATTTTAATCCTATCGATCAAATTAATGTTTCAAGTAATCCTTTATTAGAGCACTTAAGCTTAAATAACCATTTAATACAAAGCGAGCTTACCAATATAGATCTGAGTAACAATCCAGCATTGAGGTTTCTTGATTTACATGGGAACCCTCTTACGGATATTGATTTAGCTCAGCAAACACAGTTAATAGATCTAAATCTTATGGGTACAATATTTAATGAAGAATTAAATGGAATAACTGAGCTGGACCTTTCAAACAATACTGCTCTTGAAGTATTTAGAATTTCTCACCACCCGATAGGATCTGTAGACCTTACCAATCAACCTAACCTTTGGGGACTTATGGTTTCAAGAGCTGGATTGCAGAGTATAGATTTGAGCCAAAATACGATGCTACGTGCTCTTGATCTTAGTTTTAATCAACTCAACCAGCTAGATTTGTCTTCAAATCCTATATTAAGCGAATTTAATCTACGGCATAATCAGTTTTCTTCATTTGACTTTACTCCTTGGAATGGTATTACACATTTGACCATTGATAACAATTTACTTACTGAGATCAATATTGGTGTACAGCCCTTATTGCAAAGTGTTGAATTATTTGAAAATCAATTATCATCCCTAGAAATCGGTGAAAGCCCGGATTTACATCGTTTATTTGTACATGATAATAATCTACAAAGATTAATAATAAACCACGGTTCTGATCAATTTAATCTATTCAATGCTAGAAATAACCCTGAATTAAATTGCATTGAAGTACTTGATGTCGCTTACCATGAAGAAAGATTTACCTATGAAAACAACTCTATAGATGAAGGAGTTGTCTTTAGTGAAGAATGTGGTCCTGCTGCGATAATCAATCCAGAATCTATTTCTGAAATATTATACGACCATGAATCAGTTGTCAGAACCCTAACCATTTCTAATGCTGGAGAATTTCCATTAGAATGGCAGTTAAGCACAGATTCAGAAGGTTCATCAGAACTATTATCCAACACGGGTTGCGTCGATGAGTATTCTGGTACAGACTGTGGATGGGGATTGGTTGCTTTTGAAAATGCTGGATTCAGACAAAACCTCAAATATCTTGGTGTAGATGGAATTATCGATACTGATAATGCAGGAAACATAGGGCATCTAATGGAAGATTATAGTGGCGATGTTCTAATTGTTGCTGGCGATAAATACTATAAGTTTGCATCTGAAGAAAATATTTTTACAAATACCGTAGATCCATTTATTGATCTATATGACTTTGAATCAAATGATGATCAGTTGAATACTTGGGTAGAGCAAGATGGTGGAATCAAATTTTGCCGCGGATCTCAGTACCCTGACGTCAGACCCGGTGATACCTCCTGGGGATTGATCCCAAATGGTTCTGCACAAAGAGATTGTGGCTGCAACAGTGGTGGATGGTCTGGTTATGGTACTTATTATGGAGGGTTTGAATCTGGCTGCACTTCTTGTGGTTGTCAGGGAGGGGGCTGGACTGGTACAAAAGCCAGTGGTCAAAACAAAGGGAATGGTGGTTATGCAAATGTTAATTTGGCCATTTATGTAAGAGACAACTCTGATTGGTTAACAACCTCTGCTGAAGGTGGAAGTGTTGCTCCTGGTCAAGAGGTTTCTGTTGATATAACAATAAATGCCTCTGGTTTAGCAGGTGGCGAGTATTCTTCAGCTCTATTACTAACCAGCAATGATTATGATAATTCAGAAATAGTTATTCCAGTCGATCTTACTGTACTAGAAACCATGGTTTGGGGTTCTCTTTCAGACACAAGCATGGCCGAAGATTCAGAGTTACAAATTCAACTTCAGCTAAATACTTCTGATGAATATGAACTAAGTATTAGTACTGATACGCTTGCATTAGAAACGGATATTATTGGTAATACGCTATTTTTGGCTCCAATTGAAAATTGGAATGGAAGTAGTACTATTGGTCTCACACTAAGTACGAATGGTGACGTCCTTACTGATTCATTTTTGTTAACAGTACATGAAGTAAATGATGCCCCAATAGCAATGGATGAAACCTTTAGTGTAGATGAAGACCAAGTTCTTTCGGTCACGGTTGATGCAAATGACGGGGATCCTCTTGAAAACTCCTCTGATCAACAGGAACTAAATTTCACAACCATTACAGGTTTTACAAATGGGGCATACGAATTCGGTCGTAATGATGGTGTTCTAGTCTATTCCCCTAATGAAAATTTTCATGGACTGGATACTTTAGTCTATTTATTAATGGACTTTGGAACGACCCTTGGACAAAGTGATCCAAAGATGGATAGTGCAACGGTAATTATTGAAATTAATCCAGTTAACGATGCACCAACGCTACCAGCATTAGCTAATCAGGTCACCAACGAAGACGAAACGTTGAACATTGCTCTACATCCTGATGATGTTGATGGTGATTTGTTGGAGGTATCCGCATTTCTTGGTTCGGATGTTCCTGTCCAGTTGTTTGTCCATTCAGATGGTGATAGTCTTTTAATGGTGCCAGGACAAGACTGGTTTGGCGATGCTGTCGTTACGGTAACAGCCCATGATGGAGAGTANACNGCAGAAGAAAGTTTTAANCTTCAGGTTCTNCCAGTAGATGANGAACCAGTCGTAGCTGGGTATCTAGATGATGTGTATGTTTATGAAGATTTTGGAGACTATTGGGAAGTGAACTTAAACGATATCTTTTTAGATATTGATGGTCCTCTAGAATTTTCTGCAGAATTATCTGATGCTGTTATCGGATTTGATATCAATCAAGGTATGTTGCATCTCTTTCCATTAGAAAATGCTAATGGTGTTGCGGAGATGGTCATTACCGCTTCAAACCCTGTACGAGCTTCCGTATCNGATACGGTTCTNGTAACGGTNTTTGCGGTNAANGATCCNCCNATGGTTGGTTCNATTGAGACGGTTTATGTTACAGANGANGTACCACTAGCAATGTGGACAATGGCAAGTCTTTATGAGCAAGGGATTATCTCTGATGTAGACAATACCCTTGAGGAACTTGAGTTTGCATTACATTATGATCATAGCCTGTTCCACATTGAGTGGAGTCACAATGCTCAAGATGCTCCAATGCTGTATCCACATGAGAACCATCATGGTACGACCATGGCAACCTTGTGTGTGTACGATGGAGACTACGAGCATTGCTCCGATTTTGAGGTTGTGGTTGAGCCTGTAAATGATGCACCATTCTTTGCGATGGACATGCATCAGGTAGTNGGCTTGGATCTAGACTTCCATATGGAGATCCATTATGGTGACGTAGANACAGATTATGAAGNANTAGAGCTAACTCTACTNAGTGGTCCAGNATGGACACACTCNTTNGATGGNAACCANTTGTTTGGTATGCCAACAGATNTNGGATACTATCCNATCGCACTTCAGCTAGATGATGGTATGGACNCAATGGTAGATACCTTNCANCTTCATGTNGAGCACTTCANNCCNGTNATTACNTCNGTNGAGGATGTNCCNAATGANCAGGGTGGAAGAGTGTATGTGAGCTTCAACGCATCTTATTTTGACAATGGAGAGCCTAGTGGGCAATCCTATAGTCTTTTTAGATGGGATGATTTTGATAACGATTCCTCAGGCTGGGTTGCACTGAGCTCGGTGGGTGCTATAGGGGAACCTGCTTACACTTTTGAAGCAACAACTCTAATGGATTCAACATCAGAAGAGTCAAACGGTTGGACCAATTTCAAAATAGTGGCTTCGATGGAAGGCGGAATTTATGATGATCATGAAGAAGGCTATAGTGTTGACAACATTGCTCCCGGTGTACCAAATGGTCTTATGGCTTTAGTGCTTGAGGATGGTATTGAGCTTACATGGAGTCCAAGCGCAGATGAGGATTTTCAGTACTACCTTCTTGAAAAATCAACTGATGAATCTTTTTCATCACCCCTAACCTATGAGATGGTAGACACTACGTTTATGGATGTAGAGTATGAAATGAATCAGACGTATTACTACCGAGTTACCGCATTTGATCATGCAGGGAATCAGAGTGATTTCTCAGATATGGTAGAAGCAGCTTTACTTTCTGCAATGGAGGAATTAGTCCCAGCAGAGTTTGCACTGCATCAGAATTATCCTAACCCGTTCAACCCTACAACACAAATCAAATTTGATTTGGCAGAAGATGGTTTGGTATCAATTAAAATCTACGATGTGATGGGCAGACAGCTGAAAACATTGGTGAACTCTGTTAAGACTGCGGGGTACCATTCCATCCAATGGGATGCTACCAATGATCTTGGTGAAGGAGTCTCTGCTGGAATGTATATATATATGATTCAGGCTGGGGACTTTGTATCCACTAAGAAAATGGTACTACTGAAATAGGTAAAAAACGAATCACTATGTTGATTCATATATACTAAATCTTTCAATGTGTGCCTCATAAAATAATGAGGCACACTTGTTTTTTCTATGAAAATCGCTTTAAAATCTTCATGAATTAATTCTATTTACAAAAATTATAAAACCTCACATATAAAATATCATTTAGAGATGTTTATTAAGCTGAAATTACTTTTGATGGCATTATGGCTAAGCCAAGCTGTTTCCCAGACAGTAGTTATAAACGAGTTTCTTGCATCTAATGTTACTAGCAATCCAGAAATGGTTGACTTCGATGATTACTCTGACTGGATTGAGCTCTACAACATAAATAACGATCCAATCGTTTTAGATGGGTACTTTATAACAGATGATTTTGCTGATCCACTAAAATGGAGGATACCAGATAACACCGTTATTAATGGTGAAGGTTTTTTGCTTCTTTGGGCTGATGATTACGATGAAGTTCCTGGTCGAACACACACAAGACCATACTGGCCCTGGGATAACTTTACNACNCAGAANTNTCATACCAATTTTAAATTAAGTAAATCGGGTGAACAATTAGGTTTGTTTCAAGCANGTCAATCCGAGACATTTACCATCATTGAAGATGGATCCNTGTGGAAGTATTTAGATGATGGGTCTGATCAAGGTTCNGCCTGGATAGCTATTGGGTTTNATGATGATANTTGGGAAAGTGGNTANGCAGAATTAGGGTATGGAGATGNTGATGAGNCTACGGTTGTAGAGTATGGACCAGATGAGGANAACAAATATATTACTACCTATTTTCGAAAGGTATTNACGATAGATGAAACTGAACATATTCACGAAATAAATGCAAGGCTATTGAGGGATGATGGAGCAATTGTGTACCTGAATGGGATAGAAATAATTAGAGATAACATGCCCACAGGTATTATCAATTATGATACTCCAGCGAGTGATGCTGTAAGCTCAAGTGAAGAAGAAATCTTCCATGATTGGTCAGTCCCGGTGAGTTTACTTAATAATGGTCAAAATATCATCGCTGTGGAGATACATCAGGTAGACGAATCCAGTTCTGACATTAGTTTTAACTTAGAGCTAATGGCAACAACCTACGCAGACATTGTACTGATCGATTCATTGTCATTTGGAAATCAAGTAACGGATGTTTCTTTTGGAAGAGATCCCAGTGACCAATCATGGTCGTATTTTGGAGAGCCGACTCCAGGGGCGCTAAACAATACCACTCCATCACTCAATACTGAAATTTCAGGACCGGTACAGATATCAATTGATCCCGGGTTTTATCAAAATTCTATTACGGTTGAGCTATCTACAAGTTCAAATACTGAGCAAATTTATTATACTCTTGATGGATCAAAACCTATCTCAGCGTCTAGCCTCTATTCAGATCCAATTATCATCGAATCAACAACGGTTTTAAAAACACGTTCGATAGAAAATGGAAAGCTACCTGGAAAGATAAACAGCTCAACCTACTTTATCTCTGAGAATAGCCACATCCCGACTATTTCGCTAATAGCTGAGCCAGAGACTCTTTGGGATGAAGAAATTGGAATCTATGAAAATGAATATAAGCAAAGAGAGATACCAATAACTTTATCCTATTTTTCCGAAGTGGATGAGCTTGGATTTACAGTGAATGCAGGCGCCAGGCTTGGTGGGGAAAATATATGGACAAAACCTCAAAAGCCCTTCACAATCTATACCCGAAATCGGTTTGGTGATGATTTTATAAACTATCGTTTATTTGATAATAAGCAGATTAGTCGCTTTTCAAGGATTGTACTCCGTAATGGTGGAGATGATTGGGAAGAGACTCTNATNAGAGATCCATTGACCGAAAGCTTGGTCTCTGGAATGATGAGCTGTGGCTACATGGCATACAAACCTTCATCGGTTTTTTTAAATGGATCATATTGGGGNATTCATAACATTAGAGAAAAATTTGATAAAAATTACTTTTCCGAAAATTTTAACGCGGACCCTGATAATATTGATCACCTGGAGTATTCAAGGACTGAAACCGGAACAGAGCTTCTTATTGTAGAGGGTACAATGAACCACTATAATGAAATGATCGACTATCTTATGAGTAACAATTTAAATGATCCCNCCATCTACGATCAGGTTGTGGAGTGGATGGATATTGATAGTTTCATTGACCATCTCGTGATGACNATGTATTGTGCGAACACTAGCTGGGNGCATAATAGGGAATGGTGGCGTCCTAGAACCGAAAATGGTAAATGGAGGTGGTTAATCGTGGACCTTGATAGGGGATTTAATATTTTCAATGTCTTTACCAATCTCTTAGATAATATGATGGAGGATTACGAACTATTTAACCTGCTTTTAAATAGTTCATCATTTCAAAATAGGTTCGTTCAGCGAGCATCATCACACTTAAATAATACATTCCACTATCAAAGAATAAATGCATCTGTGGATAGTTTAAGTGCAATTATTGCTCCAGAAATGCCTCGGCACATTACAAAATGGGGAGACCAAGGGGGTGTATCATCCATGAGCGACTGGGAGGATGAGTTAAATGAAATAAAACAGTTTGCAGAAAATAGAACCAGTATTGTTCGAAACCAATTAGGTGATGAGCTAAACTTAGATGAAACTATAGCCGTGACCGTAAATGTTGAACCTTCAGGTTCTGGAAAAATATCAATTAATGATGTACCTAAAATTGATCAAGGCCAGGTAGAAACCTTTTTTAAGGATATACCCATTTCTATTTCAGCATTTCCGAAGCCAGGTTATGAGTTTGTTGGATGGGAGGGGATTACAGATTCAAATCGTATCCAATATGATTGTAATAGTGATGGTCTGTTCACAGCAGTTTTTCAATTATCTGGTGAACTTATTCTTCAAGATGTATTTACCGAAAATACCGTTTTAGATAGTTACCAATCTTATGTTGTACAGGAAGATATAACTATCAATTCTGGTGTTAACCTTACCATACCAGAGGGTGTAAAAATAAGTATGCCTGAAGATGGCAACATTATCGTTGAAGGGCAGCTTATTATTAATGGCACTGAGCAAAACCCGGTAGAGATACTCCCTCATAGTTTTGCTCAAGATAATCGTTGGGGAGCAATATGTTTTAATAATGCTACGGATTCTTCATCATTGAGCCATCTCAAATTGGAGGGGGCATCAGTAGGCATTGATCCATCATCTCACAAGGGGGCAATATCTGGAGTTAATTCAGACATATCAATTTCCCACGTTGAAATAAAAGATGTGTTATTCCCCGTTTATCTTGAGGGAGGCTCTTTACACATTAATCAAAGCTCTATCTCTTGTGATTTCATTTGTGATTTTATCAATGTAAAGGGAGGAGATGCATTCATCGAAGAGTGTACCTTTTTTGGTTCTCTTGCACCGGATACAGATGCAATTGATCTTGACAATGTCACTAATGGGACCATCATAAGAAACAAAATATATGATTTTCAAGGTACAAACTCTGACGGAATAGATATAGGAGAAAATTCTCAAAACATAAATATCATTTCAAACTTGATTTATCATTCATACGATAAAGGAATTTCGATTGGCCAAAAATCTTCTGTCAACGCATTTAAAAATCTAATTGTTGGTGGAAACAATGGGATTGCGGTTAAGGATAGTTCCTCAGCATATATACTTAACAACACCTTTTTTAATAATGACACATCTATCTCGTGTTTTGAAAAAAACGAAGGCGCTGGAGGTGGAACAGCTGAGGTGGTAAATACTATTCTTTCTAATAATCTTTTATCATCAGTATATACTGATGAGCTTTCCAGTGCATCAGTGCGTTATTCACTCTCGGACACTGAACTGCTCGATGGTGAAGGGAATTTATTCGCGGATCCTATATTTATTAATTCAGGANCATATAATTTAGAAATTGCACCTCATTCTCCATGCATTGACAGTGGCGACCCAAACGGAACCTTAGACGATGACGGATCTAACCCTGANATGGGCGCTTATTATAGCTATGATATGAATGACTATCCTTTTGGAATGGTTGATTCGCTTATTTNGGAATTAAAAATAAATGAATTATTAGCAAGAAATGACTCCGTGAATACAGATGAGTCTGGAGAGTTTGATGACTGGCTTGAACTATTCAACCCCACTGATCAGCCGATAAGCTTGGCTGGCTTGTATTTGACAGATGANTTGAGTGAATTAACGAAGTGGCAATTCTCAGATTCAATGGANGTCAATCATGCCAGGCGACTANNTTTTAATNTGGTGTGACGAGGATATTTCTCAAGGTAATCAGCACACTAACTTTAAATTAAGTGGCGACGGGGAAACTGTTATTTTGACAAGTGGGAATGGAATAACAATTATCGACTCCATTTCATATAGGACACAAATTCCTAACCAGTCATTTGGACGTATCCAAGATGGGGAGAGTGAGTGGGGTATCTTGCATCCAACTCCTGCATATTCTAATATTCAATTGAGTACGGTCGCAAATGAAATTACACCTAAAAATTTCTATCTGTTTCAAAATTTTCCTAACCCGTTTAATCCACAAACAATCATCCGCTATAATATTCCAAGGAGCACATTTGTCTCATTGACCATTTATGATTTGATGGGAAGAATAATTGCTCAACCCATCAATGCTTTTCAGTCACCAGGAAAGAAGTTCATAAAATGGAATGCTACAAACAATCACGGAGAATCAGTATCTGCAGGAGTTTATCTTTACAGGGTAGAGGCAGGTGATTTTATTTCTACTAAGAAAATGGTACTTCTAAAATAAAATTTAGTGATTGAAAATCTTAAGAAAAAGTTATGGATTAAGGTTTGCTTATCTGCTTTTTCTTCAAGGTGACTTAATAAAATTTTTGAAACCATTTTCTACTCTTTCATCAATAGTTTTTGGTTTTACTAAATCTGATTTAGATGTCTTTATATTTTTTTTCCAGTTCAATATATTGATGATCAAAGCTTCTAAAGATCGGTGCTTTTTGGGCATAATAACTTGTTCCTAATGTTCAATTGAAAAGATGAAATCAGCTGCCCTTTGTGCGCTTTTTCCATCGTTATAGTAAAAACAATTACTTAATAACTGTTCATATTTGGGTTGGCTGTTCTCGCTGAGTGCCTCATTAATCATTCTTGATATATCATCACCATCATACTCTTTTGCAACCTTNAAAANATTCATCTCATCTGGCATATTATGTAGNTCACCATAATTATTGTTTGCAATAATGATGGGNTTTTTAGTAATNANATACTCATAGATTATNGATGAGGTATCACTGATCATCAAATCAGAGATGAAAAAATCATTTATNCTGTTNCTATTAATGATGTTTGCAGGATTTGAAAAATAAACGTGTTCGAGGCCATTTCTCATCGCCCAACGCTTCATCCTCCTAATATGCTCTACAGCCTTTTTCGTTGTGACATGAGG
>FUFK010041455.1_pt1 | contig 10278 bp, 20 predicted proteins | sample 1021851 | NCBI WGS metagenome assembly FUFK01 (sample SAMEA51879418, study PRJEB19060) | metagenome
GTTTGGTGGTATTAAACTACCGATTCCTTCAAGAGCCATTTTTCCAACACCAACCACAGGATTTAATGCAGCACCAATTAAATTAGTTACTGGATTATTGAGTAGTGATTGAATGCCTGAAGAAAATTTATTTTTTATATTTTGAAACATTGCTGGTGTATAGCCTTCACCTGTTGGTATAAAATTAGTAGCCCTAGTATTATATATTCCATCTCCACCATCTCCTCCAACATTTGCTTGAGCTGTAGGAACTGGAACACTTGGAGCAGCAGAAGTGGATACAGTTTCAGTTGGTAAATCATATCCTGCTTTTCTAATCGCATCAGCAATCTCTTGATCTGTAAAAGCATCATATGCTTTCATAGAATTGTAAATAGCTAAAGGGGCTCCAGTCAATGCCGGTCCTCCCATAAATAAATTTTGTCTTTTAGGTTTGAATAAAACTTCTATACCAATTGCTCCGCCGTCCGCTTTTGATTCAAAATTTTTAGTTTGCTCCATGGCTTCTCTTACAGCTTCACCAAACTCAAANCCTTCTTCGTCCATAAGACGCTTAACGATTTTAGCCATTTCTGATTCTGTATATTCTTCTGATGCCATCAGTAGTATTCCTTATCAATTCGCGGTAATGGATCTTCTTGGTAGTCATCAGGCAAGTTAACAAAACCCCCCTGTCTAAAACGCATTAACGCTTGTGTTGTACTGTCCACCAAATCGTCATGATCTCCATACGGAAATGATGCACACTCTTCTATTACCTCATCTGCGAATTCTTCGTCAGGCGCCCAAATCATCCCCGACTCAAACATCGGAGCGACAGCGTTTACCCTAGAGTATTTGTCTTGTCCTTTACTAGGTGTGAAATTTATAACAGGAATACCAATTTTTCTCAACTCATAAGTTAATGGCTGACCACTTGCTTTTGCCTCAATAATTACTGTATCAGGATTCCAATATTTGTATTGTTCTAAAGCTTCTTTACGAAGTTCAGGAAATTCTAATCTTTCTTTGTGTGCATCTAATAATATTAAATTAGCAGGTGAATCTTCATCTGGATAAAAAACTCCCCATGTTGTTATTGCACTATAATCAGCTGTTTCCTTTTTACTAAATGCTGTGTCATAACTTTGTATGATATGCTGTAAAGGTGGTATCGAGGGCTTTTCCCAAACTCTCCACCAATCTCTTTTAATGATACTACCTTCTTCTGATGTTGGATTTTGCATCCATTGTGCATTCCATTTACCAATACTTAAACTGGCTTTTACTCCTTCAAGTTCATCCTTCTTCCAATATTGAGGCCAGATAGGTTTACCTGATGGCATGATAGCTGGAAACTCAACCACGTGCCACTGATCTGCTTTTAAATTTTTTTGTGCGTTCATCAACGCTCCGGTTAAGTCTTTTAAACTCCATCGAGTCATAACCACGATTATCGCTCCACCAGGCTGTAAACGCTGACGAGGACCAGATGTATACCATTCATATGCACGCTCCAGCGCTTCTGGATTCATCGCATCTTGTTCCGAATGTGGGTCATCAATAATTAATAGATCTGCACCTCTACCAGTTATTGCAGAACCCACACCGGCTGCATAGTACTCACCTCCTTGCTCGGTTTCCCATTTACCCGCAGCTTGTGAGTCCTCTCTGAGCCTTGTGTTAAATATTTTTTGATACTCAGGTGAATCAATTAACGTCTTAGCCTTACGACCAAAACGTAGCGCGAGTTCTGTTGTATTACTGGTTTGAATAATTTTTAAATCTGGTTTACGTCCCACCATCCACGCTGGAAGTAAAAAAGAACTAAATTCACTTTTCGTGTGCCGCGGTGGCATATTAATAATTAGTCTTTTAATTTTGCCTTTAGCTATGTCGTTAAATTTTTTGGCGATCTCTGTGTGATGTCTGCCTTCAATAAACTCTGGCCACATTTCTTTTACAAACGACATAAAATCGTTTTTAATTTTTTCTTGTTTTATNTTCGTCTTTAACGTGGCGTGGAGCGCGGNGTATTCTTTTTGTCTCTCAAATGTTAGTGTACGGGTAAAATCCTTTTCAAGGTATTTCGGTTTCATAAAATTTTTTGCAGAATTTTTTTGCATTCTGTTTTCTCCTCATTTCAAATTTATCACAGATTTATGTCTAAAACAAACTGTATAGGTGTATGTCTTGGGACCCCTATCTGTTTTGGGGTGGGTGGGCCCATAGTTTGCAAGCACAACCTGTAGTTGTTTGGGACCCCTCGGGGTGGGTGGGCCCAGAGTTCTCGAGCTATGTAGTTATTGCATAGGGTATGGGANNNTCCCATACCCTATATGTTGTGTCAAGTTTAATTTACATTAACATCTTCTTTTTTAACCTCAATCATTGGTTTATTAATTCCACCTAATTTGTAAAAGACTTTGCATTTTATATCTGCATAAACATTGTCTAGCAAAATATTATGCAACAGATTATATCTATCCTCTTCTTTTAGGTTCTCGTATCTTAATATTATTTGTGTTATCATTACGCGACCTCACTTGTTATCCAGACTTTACCAACCGCGCATCTATAACCTTGCTGGTCTAAATCATAATAAGTTATATATCTTATGTTATTATCTTGGTCGCGTTTGATAATGCACTTATCATTCCATTGAGCACGTCTAGTTATTTGTCGAGTGTCTTTACCATTTTTTAATTTTGGTCTAGCCACGCCGTTATGTGTGTTAGGCCTATAAGTTATAATAAACTTTTGACCTATGTTTAGTTTATCAATCATATATTTATCCTTTCTATGTTATGGGATTTTATACCAAATCCCATAACATTAGTCAAGCGTTAATTCAAATTACTTCCAATTTGTTTAACGTTGTTATTCCAGGCAATTCCTATCACTTTCAACCGCTGTCCTAATTTTTCAATTAATTCAGCTGGCATCCCGCTTTCCATTACATCTGAAATAGCATCTTCTTTTAATTGTAATAGCTTAACTTTCTTTTTGCCTATTGGTGTTTTTTCTGCTTCACGCTCCGCGAGTTTTTGCGCCCAACTTCTTATCTGCTCTTTGCAATCATCCGGGCTTATCCTGTTGGAATTATAACCATCAAAACCCAACTTCTCTTCTTTTCTGAATTTATAGTCCAGGTTTTCTTTTTGCTCCGCGGTTATATTTTTAGTGAAAAAAGTTCTAGCTTTTTTCATTGCTTTAATATGCTCCGCTTCTGCTTCCTCCAGGCCTTTTATTATTTCAGTCGCGCCTATTTTATCTGAAAGTTTTTTTTCTGCGCTTTCAGTCATATCCGCAACTATCTTACGAAGAGATAAATCAACCTCTTCAATCATTGGAGCGAATTTATNTTTTACTTTAGTTTTAAAATGCTCCAACTGATATTTAGTCATTGCTTTCATATTATTATCCTTTCTTTTGTTATGGGATTTTATAACACTATTAATAAAATAAGTCAATTTTTATTTTTATTTTTTTTAGGGGAGGGTGGGCCCCCGGCGCACAAGCATAGGTTGTAAATAAATTTATTTAGTGTATTGACATTATGGGATATTATGTTATTTATATATTAACTAAAGAAAGGATAAATATATGTCAAAAGAAACAATGAAACAAACAATCAACACCATTACAAGTATTGATGGTATGAAAGCGGTTAAGGTCGCTTTTGATTTATCAGAAAGCAATCAAGATAGTATAAAAAAAGTAACTGAAGTTATTACTTTGATTGATAGCAACTTGAAAGAACTAGCTACAAAAGTTATGAAGTTAGAAAAAAGAATAGAAGAGCTTGAAACAAAAGAATATGAAAGGGATCTTAATGAGCGACCAAAAAATTGAAGCGCTTGAAATTGGTCTTTACGAAAACTATTTGGAAGAGCTTCAAAAGAAATACTATGGCGGCATTAACAAAGTTTTAAATGAGCCGTGGTTTACTAAAACAGATTCCGAGATGGAAGCAGAAGCAGAAAAAATGGTAAACGAATTTATGGATCGCAATTCATAAATGATTGAGCGCGGGGACTATGCATTTTGCAAAGCGCTTAAAAGATCTTTATTCCCCGCGCCTGATCTCTAGCCACTTGACCTTGTTACGGTTAACCCCCGAAAGGGTCTTCGGCAAGTGGCTTGAGATCAGTGAGCGACTGCCTACTAGTACCAGCGGCGCTGGTCAGTTTATCTTTTCAACCTGGGCGCGAGCGCAAGCTCGCAAGCCGGGGGGGAGGGTGGGCCCCGAGCTCACAAGCAGAAAAAAAAAATAAAATGTTGACAATTGAATTAAAATAATTATTATGGGATATTATGAGAATTGAGAAAGCAAAAGAAATTACAGGCAGCCTCTCCAAGCCTTCAAAGATGCCGGGCCACGCTTACGGCCTGCCGGCTAAAGAATGCAAGACCGGCGGCAAGCTTCAAAAGGTGAAGGGCTCGACGTGTTATGGCTGCTATGCATTAAAGGGCTGCTATGTTTTTAAAGTTGTACAAGATGCACAGTATAAAAGACTCAAAGCGATTAGACATCCTTTATGGGTTCAAGGCCATGACGATGCAGATCAACAGCAAAAAAACAAAATTTTTTAGATGGCACGATTCAGGCGANGTCCAGGACTTNAAACACTTAGCAAAAATTTTTGAAGTTGCTAAGCGATCTCCGGACGTTCAACACTGGCTGCCAACGCGTGAAGCGTGGACGGCTAAGTATCAGGACAGGGCGCCGTCAAATTTAAAATTAATCTTTTCTATGCCGATGGTTGATCAGGAAGCCGCGGGCGGCTGGAATTACACCAGCACCGTGGTGACCGATCCAAAAAAAGCAACATGTCCAGCACCAAAGCAGGGCAACGAGTGCAAGAGCTGCCGNGCGTGTTGGGATAAAAAGGTTAAGAACGTTGCATATCTAGCCCACTAGTTTAGAATNATTCTAATGTGGNANCATCCAAAATATTACAAGGAGCTCGAGCGGATNCGCAAGCAGATGGANAAGGANAACAAGCGAGCGAGCNAGCAAGCTAACAAGCAGGAGAGNGAGCGAGCGAGCAGCGATCAAGCGTCCGAGGAGCGACTCGAGCAACAAGCGCTGAATGTGATCCCAATCGTTGATTGCGAGGGAAGGTGTTTCGCGGTGGTCTACAAGCAGACCGGGGATCGAGCTGCTCTTGTAAAGTTTTACAAGGTTAAGGGAAGGCTGCTGTACTAAGATAAAATTACGTTTTGTACGAGTTAAGTGAAACAACTTTTGATGTGGTGAGAAGTGTAATTTGTTACCATTTATTACCTTGAGCTCAACCATAAAAAAACCACAAGAATCATTGTATCCCAATAGATCTGGCACACCAAAGGATGCCCAAGATTCCAGTCTTGTCCACTGAATTTTAGGTGTATTTTTCTTAACTAACTTCCAAAATTTTGACTCTGGTTTCATCGTACATCGTACGTAAATCGTCCGGGTAAATCGTACGTTTATTGACTTATAATCGTACATAATATAAAAGTCAATCATGTCTAAAAAACCTACATTAACTGAGAATCAAAAGAAATTTGCTACGCTATTAGTATACGAAGCAGGTCGTAAAAGTCCGGCTGAGTGTGCATTTGAGTCAGGNTATAAAACAAGACCAAGACANGCAGCATCAGAATTAAAAAATCCAAAAATATATCCATTGGTAGCAGCTTTTATAAATGAATTAAGAGAAGAAGCCAAAGAAAAGTACGGAGTTAATTTTCAAAAACATTTAATGGAGCTATCTAAAATTAGAGATGAAGCTAGAAAAAACAAAGCATACTCTGCTGCAGGTAATATGGAGATTGCCAGAGGTAAAGTAGGTGGTTTGTACATTGATAAGAGAGTTAATGTCAACGCAAATGTAGACATAGAATCCCTGTCTCCAGAAGAGCTTCAAGCTAAACTAGATCAAATGTACGAGGAAGATATTAAAGATGTTACGCCATCAACAAAGCCAAAAGAATCAGAATCAAAATAATTCCATGGCTTCCATTAAATACGTTGTTGAATTTTTGCCAAATTCTTAACGCATTATTTCTTATTTTTCTTATCAGTTCCATAATCTACTCCTTGTGAGTTTGGACCCTTCCTTGGTGGAAGTTGGTCCCATTTTACATTGGGCATATTCTTTGTCAATGTAGGATTAAAGATTCTATTAAAGTTTTCTTTGTACAAATCNTTTACAATTCTTGATCTACCATCGTATCTAAATTTTTTATCGCTCACTTATTTTCTCCATTTTAATTACACATCCCAACGGAAATACATTCCTGTCAGAAAACAACTCATCATTCTCTTCATAACTAGCAAACGTCCAGACGTTGTGTTTATTTTTATGAAAGACATACGCATGAGTTATCATTTTAGAAGGAACCAAACCTAAAGAATCATGTGCAGTTGCATGCCCAGAATCTCCCGTCGGGTCAATCCAAGTGATTTTATAATAGTAATATCTTTTTTTGTTGATAACAACAGATTTATATTTTGATTTTTTAGGACGTCTCATATCTATCTATATACTGTATAGTGGAATTTTTGGGCAAAAAAGTTTTCAAAAAACTAAAAAAGGTCGCGCGCGCCGAGTAGAGAACTGTGCCATGCTGTGCCAACACCCTTGGCACACTATTTAGCCAGTAATACCAACGATAATAGATCAATTTTANCCTGTGCCAACTGTGCCATGAGTTTTTTCTTATCACTGAAAAAAAAATTTGCTCAAATATTTCCCTATACGCCGGCACAATCATATATATTTTGCCACAGTTGTGCCATTTTTTACTATTTTTTTAACCCCAGAGCCCTGTATTTCAAATGTAGCGAAGGGTTTCCATTGTTTACGAATCAGATTTAACTCCAAAATCAGATTCGACCATTGTTTGGGAGTTATGTTTTTCCCTACTATAGTTACCTTTTTCATAGTCTATACACAATTTACCATCTAAGTGATCCATCTCATGTTGAACACATCTGGCCTCTAGATTGTAAAATGTTTTTTTCTCCTCCTTTCCATTCTCATCTTTGTACTTTAGAATAATTCTAATGTGTCTACTTACATCTCCAATTTTACCTGGAGCAGATAAACAACCCTCATTATCACGTAATGTTTCAATAGATTTCTCTACAATTTCTGGATTTATATAAACTTTTGAGTTTTCACGGCTCCTGCTGCAGTCCATAACAAACATTCTTAATTGATAACCCACCTGTATGGCTGCCAAACCTATGCCATGATTTTGATACATTGCTCTTGTCATCCATTTAATAAGTCTTTGAGTCTTGTCATCTAGTGGAAAAGACACGTCTTTACTTACAAATCTTAAAAATACGTCAGGATACTTGACCAATTCTATATTATACAAGGTGCCTCCCAGTCTCCCGGTAGGCACCCTGACTCGCAAGTATATACTTCGTAGAAGTATTCATTAAACACCATAATTCTTTTTTGGACCTGTATATGTGTGTGACCTAAATCTTTGTAGGTTTTCATGTTTTAAAATTATCCGTGCTGGTTCTGGTGAACCAATAAGTTTATTTTTTTCCAACGCTATAAATCTAACTTCTTCCATGTAACCATCTTTGGTTTCGATATAAATTGGACAGTCAGATATATTTGTGCCCTTCTCACCATCAGTGAATTTTCCTAGAATCTGTTGTAAGTCTCTTACTCTCATCTATTTTCCTCCCAATATGTTTTACTAACTCATACCATTTTTTTCTCCACATCTCTTTCATTTCGCCACTGGTATTTTGGTATGCTTTGTTTATGTTATCCAGTCTTCTCATTTCGATGTCTATAATACTCATCTACCCTCCTTAAAAAGTTATGTTTATATTTCTGGAATTCCAAACCTTCAACCACAAACTCTTGGTAGTAATTATCTTTACTACACATCATAATTACACCTTTAGTTATTTGAGTATTGAATAATATATTATGGGCCATTGCATACGCAGATAGCTGTAAAAAATAATCATCAATCCACTCTCTCTTTTTTGGTTTGTTAGTTTGCTTGAAGTCTATTATGGCATCAGCTCCTTTGTGCACACCTACTAAATCTGTTTGGCCTGCGTATAAACCAGGATAATACAAAGTACATTCTGTTCCGTAATATTCTGTAACATTACAAAGGCCTTGTTCAATAACTCTTAATGACATGTTGTGAGCTTGTTTACCAACATTTGTTTGATCAAGATAACCTTGTTCTAAAATATACATTTCAAGAATCTTGTGCATAGCTGTGCCTCTAGCTGCAGATTCATCCACGATCCGCGTCGCTTCATCCTCTCCCTTCGAAGCTCGCCACGCGGCCAACGCTTCGCGCTTCTCGGCTGATTGAGTGGCATCCAATATCGTAGTCACACTCGGTAGTTTTTCTTTATCAAAGACGTAGTGTCGTTTACCTTCTATCTTCTCCCGTTGAGTCTTGGGGTATCTATAACTATTATTTTTTTTCATAAAAATTTTTTATTTTTAGTTCAAATGTTTTTACTCCTACTAAATCATTGTTTTCTTTAGCTTTTTCTAATTGAGATTGTAGGTAAGTTAAGTTTAAAATATTCATTCTATACTTTTTAGGTAAGGCATTTATGTAATGTTCTCGGATTGCTTTTTTATGAAAATCACTTCCATAGAAATTATCTCCTCCAGTTGCTTTGTCAATTTCATACTCAGTATATCTTTGTTGATACAATTGAATGATCGCCCAACAACCAAGAGGACTTATCGCACCCTTCCTAGTATTAAAATTACTAGAACAAAAAATTAAATTAAATTTAGTATAACCTAAACCAGGCCATATCTGGTCCCTAGAAATATTAGTGGGTATTGTACCTTTGCCTCTAATGTGAGTCATCTTAATAGGTTCATCCATTGTAACAGAATAAGGACACATCATACCATAAGTTAATTTTTGTTTTCGCCAATGTTCCCACCAACTTTTTTTAGTAAATTCAAAAGCAAAGGGCTCTCCTCCTCTTCTACCTTTTAGAGCATCTTTTTTTGCTGAACTATATAGATTCATAATATATCCATACTCGGTGCTATTCCAATTATCACCTCGTTGTTTTACATGTCCCTTATTTTCTTTGACATATTTTCTTCTTTTTTTTAACAAACTATCTCTATTCTTTTGCCAGTAATCTCTAAAAAGTTTTCTTTCTCTTGCTAAATTTTCAGGTATGGCACGATAAGATTTTTTTCTGTTTTTAGTTTCAGGTAAATTACCCCTCGTCACCCAATGTCCAGGTGCAATCTCATACATTGGTGTTTTAGTTTTGTTACCAGGTTTTTGTATGTATTTTATATTGTAACCAGTATATTTTTTCATTCTAAATCATCGAACCGTGTAGGTTCTTTTTTCTCCTTCATAACTTGATTAATAATAAAATAAGCAACAATAGATCCAAAGATCAATGCGCTCATGTTAAATATAAACATACCTAGTCCGTGAAAAAAACTCATTCTAAACTCATAATCTTTTTATAATCATTTAAACTTACAACCTTACCCTCCATAAGTTTTTCATTACAATAATGTTCTATGACTTGTTGTATCTTAGGTAATTTTGTATGTGACCAAGGCCATATTAAACAACAAACATGGTATGCATCTCTAAACGTAGCTCTCCATCTCCATTGCATAAGATAAGGTGTGCCATCCACACGTTTACCTTTTCGTGGTTTTTTATTTAACGTGCCAACACCTAACGTTTGATGCAGCCAAGTTAATACTGATTTATCTGTCATGGTTATTTCCATACTTAATCTTAAGCTGTTTGAGATTCTGTAACCGGTTTTTCCTTGGTGCTTCTTCTTCTTTTCCGGTCCACGCTTGAAATGTATCGAACCCTCGCCGTCGAATAGGCCGGCGATATACGCCCTGTCTGTTTCTGGTATCATCAATCATCCTTATATAATATTTTTTCTCTACCATCGTAGTCCATATAATAACCTACGATTTCTTTTTTCTTTCTGTTGTATTTCTTTTTGGATTCTACTTTCTTACTTCTAAATTTTGGTGTTCGGAGTTGTTTAGCTACAGGATTCTTAGTCATTGTAGTCTCTTTGAACCAAATGATTCTAAAAATTCTAATGTTGGTTCCTCTATTTTTAATTCACCAGCAGAGTCACATTGTTCACATTGTGTAACTTTACTGTTGTCTCTAAAATCTTTTGAAGTGTCCCCGGTAGCAACTCTTATATAGCCATTGCCATTACACACCGGGCATATACACGCGTGTTTAGCTATTTTTATTACTTTTCCCATTTGATTTTACACCTTT
>FUFK010040277.1_pt1 | contig 10274 bp, 9 predicted proteins | sample 1021851 | NCBI WGS metagenome assembly FUFK01 (sample SAMEA51879418, study PRJEB19060) | metagenome
TTTGTAATAAAGTATTCAAATTGATTCGTTATAAAAAACTATGAGCAACAATAATAAAAATATTCTTTACTGTTCTTTCTGTGGAAAGAGTCAACACGAGGTTAGAAAATTAATTGCTGGACCAACAGTTTTTATTTGTGATGAGTGTGTTGAGCTATGCATGGACATCATCAAAGAAGAGAGCAAAGATACTTTTGTAAAACATCAAGATGGATTACCATCACCTAAAGAAATTTGTGCAGTTCTAGATGATTATGTAATCGGTCAAGATCATGCAAAAAAAGTTTTATCAGTTGCAGTCCACAATCATTATAAAAGATTAAATTACGAAAATAAAACTAGCAAAAACGTCGAACTTTCAAAATCAAACATTTTATTAGTTGGACCAACAGGATGTGGAAAAACACTATTAGCACAAACGTTAGCAAGAATTTTAGATGTGCCTTTCACAATGGCAGATGCAACTACATTAACAGAAGCTGGTTATGTTGGTGAAGATGTGGAAAATATAATATTAAAATTATTACAAGCAGCAGATTACAATGTTGAAAAAGCACAAAGAGGAATTGTTTACATTGATGAAGTAGACAAAATCAGCAGGAAATCAGAAAACCCGTCAATTACTAGAGATGTTTCTGGTGAGGGTGTTCAGCAAGCTTTATTAAAAATAATGGAAGGGACAGTAGCTAGTGTACCTCCTCAAGGTGGAAGAAAACATCCACAACAAGAATTTTTACAAGTAGATACTACTAACATTTTATTTATATGTGGTGGTGCGTTTGCTGGATTAGATAAAATAATTTCACAAAGAGACAAAGGTTCATCAATTGGATTTGGTGCTGAAGTTAAAAGTCTTGAAGATAAAAAAGTAGGTGAGTGGATGAAGAATCTTGAACCCGAAGATTTGTTAAGATACGGATTGATACCAGAATTTATTGGAAGACTTCCAATAACAGCTACTTTAGATGATCTTGATGAAAAATCTTTAGTTAAAATATTATTAGAACCAAAAAATTCTTTAATCAAACAATATCAAGAGCTATTTAAATTAGAGGGCGTCAAACTTACTTTTAAAGATCAATCCGTTAAAGACATTGCTAACAAAGCTATCTCTAAAAAAACTGGAGCAAGAGGACTTAGATCGATTCTTGAAAATATATTATTGAAAACAATGTTTGATTTACCAAGTCAAGATAATATAGAGGAAGTTATAATTGATTCTGGTGCGGCGAAAGGTGTATCAGCACCTGTTATTGTTCATTCGAAGAACAAAACTAAAACTGACAAGACATCAGCAGCATAATTAAACGTTAATAAACCATAATTTCCTATTGCATTATAAAATATAATATCCATATTTCTATGATGGATATAAAAGTAACATTACCATTATTGCCATTAAGAGACATAGTTGTCTTCCCTAGTATGGTTATCCCTCTATTTGTTGGAAGAGATAAGTCCATTACTGCTTTAAATGAAGTAATGAAGGGCGATAAAAAAATTGTTCTAGTCACACAAAAAAACTCTGAAGTAGACGACCCAAAGAAAAATGACGTTTTCACTTATGGATGTGAAAGTAACATTTTGCAATTACTTAAACTTCCAGATGGAACAGTTAAAGTATTAGTTGAAGGAACTAAGAGAGTGAAAATTGTTGATTTTAAAGATGATGAAAAATTTATCAAATGTTCATTTGAGTATCAAAAAGATATTGTATCAAAAGAAGATGATCTACTTCCTTTAAGTTTAACAGCAATAAAAAGATTAGAAAAATTAACTAGTGTAAATAAGAAAATATCCTCAGAGACAATCAACAATATAAAACAATTAAAAGATCCATCAAAAATTGCAGATAATATAATTTCTCATATCAATGCTAGCATCTCGGAAAAACAACAAATCTTTGAAATTTTAGATGTTAAGAAAAGATTAAATAGTGTCATTAAAATAATGGAAAATGAGGCAAGCATCATAGGTGTGGAGAAGAGAATTAGAGGAAGAGTTAAAACTCAAATGGAGAAAACTCAGAGAGAATATTATTTGAATGAGCAATTAAAAGCTATTCAAAAAGAATTAGGTGAAATTGAAGACGGAAAAGACGAGACAACAAGTTTAAAAAAATCGATATTAAAAGCAAAGATGCCAAAAGAAGTCGAAAAGAAGTGCATGTCAGAATTAAAAAAATTAAAAAATATGAGCCCTATGTCTGCTGAGGCAACAGTTGTAAGAAACTATTTAGATTGGATGATAGATCTTCCTTGGTTCAAAAAGGATAAAGTGGATATAGATTTAAACAAAGCATTAAAAATTTTAGAAGAAGACCACTTTGGATTAGAAAAAGTCAAAGAGAGAATTATAGAATTTTTAGCTGTTCAAAAAAGAATGGATAAAATTAAAGGTCCTATATTATGTTTAGTAGGTCCACCAGGTGTAGGAAAAACATCACTAGGGAAATCAATAGCTAAGGCAACTAACAGACAATTTGTAAGAATGTCTTTAGGAGGAGTAAGAGATGAAGCAGAGGTAAGAGGTCACAGAAGAACTTATATTGGTTCACTTCCTGGTAAAATTATTCAGATGATGAAAAAAGCGGGGACTAAAAATCCATTATTTTTACTAGATGAAATTGATAAAGTTGGAAACGATTATAGAGGTGATCCATCATCAGCTTTATTAGAGGCTTTGGATCCTGAGCAGAACACAACTTTTAATGATCACTACCTAGAAGTTGATTATGACTTGTCAGATGTAATGTTTGTAACAACAGCAAACACTCTAAATATACTTCCCCCACTTTTAGATAGAATGGAAGTGATAAGAATTCCAGGATATACAGAAGATGAAAAGATAAATATTGCTAACAAATATTTACTTCCTAAGCAAATCAAAGACAATGGAGTAAAAGATGGTGAAATGAATTTAGCTGACGATACAATTAAAGAAATTATAAGAAGCTATACAAGAGAAAGTGGTGTTAGAAATTTAGAGAGAGAAATATCTAAAGTAACTAGAAAAGTTGTAAAAAAAGTAGTTAATAATGAAGAAAAAAGTGTTGAGGTTAATGAAAAAAATATACCTGACTTTCTTGGTATTAAGAAATTTAAATTTGGTGAACTAGAAGCAAAAGATAAAGTTGGTATAGTTATTGGTTTAGCTTGGACGGAATTTGGTGGAGAGATATTAAAAGTGGAAACAGTTAACATGCCTGGAAAAGGCAGAATGCAAATAACTGGTAAATTAGGTGATGTAATGCAAGAGTCTGTTAAAGCTGCAAAATCTTATGTTAGATCAAAATGTTTAGAGTTTGGAGTAACTCCTCCACTATTTGAGAAAAAGGATTTCCATATTCATGTTCCTGAAGGTGCAACACCTAAAGATGGACCTTCAGCAGGTATAGCTATGGTTACTTCAATAGTATCCTCAATTACGAAAGTTCCAGTTAAAAGAGAAATTGCTATGACTGGAGAGGTAACAATTACAGGTCAAGTACTACCAATTGGAGGGCTAAAAGAAAAATTATTAGCAGCTCATAGAGCCGGTGTTAAAAAAGTATTAATACCTAAAGAAAATGAAAAAGACTTAGTTGATGTACCAAAGAAAGTTAAAGACGATATTAAAATTATTCCTGTTGAAACAGCTGATGAAGTAATCAAAATTGCTTTAATAAAAGAATTAAAACCAACAGAGTGGACAGAAGTAGAAAAAATAACTGAAACTAAAAAAGACGATAAATCTCAGGCAAGTATTCAATAAAATCTAGTCACATTTTTATATATATTTTAATCCTTCTAGAATATAAATATTTTATGCAAGCAGTAATTTTAGCAGGAGGCAAGGGTACTAGATTTGGAAATGTAACAAAATCCATACCAAAGCCAATGGTAAAAGTTGGTAATAAACCAATCATATGGCACATCTTAAAGTTATTATCAAATAGAGGAATAAGAGAGTTTATTATTTGTACAGGTTATAAAGAGAGTATAATTAGAAAATATCTTTCAAATATAAAAGAAAATTGGAATATTAAATGTATTTATACTGGTCTTAATACCAAAACTGCCAAAAGAATTGGTTTAATATCTAAATATATCAAAGATGATATTTTTTTAATGACATATGGTGATGGATTATCAAATGTTAATATAAAAAAGTTAAAGATTACACATAAGAAAAATAAAAAATTAGCTACAGTGACAGCAGTATCACCAATCCCTAGATGGGGTGCTTTAAATATAAAGAATAATCTAGTTACTAAATTTCATGAGAAACCCAAAGATAATAAAAATTTAATAAATGGTGGTTTTTTTATTTTAGAAAAAAAGATTTTTAATTATTTAGATCTGAAAAAAAATGTTATGTGGGAGCAAGAGCCAATGATAAAATTGGCAAAAAATAAAATGTTAGCTGCATATATTCATAACGGATTTTGGTATGCTATGGATACAGAGCGAGATCAAAAATATCTTAGTAATTTATTGACTAAAAACCCAATTTGGCTAAAAAAATGAAATTTAAAGTAGCAGATCAAAAATTTTGGAAAAATAAGAAAGTATTTTTAACTGGGCATTCAAGTTTTAAAGGAACTTGGTTAAAATTATGGCTGGAATATATGGGTGCTAAAGTTGACGGATACTCTATTAATTATCCATCCTATCCAAGAGCACTTTATAAAATTATATACAAAAAAAAAATTAATAGGGAAGATATTCTTAATTTTCAACACTTAAAGAAAAGAATATTAAAGACTAAACCTGATATAGTTTTTCATTTTGCTGCTCAGTCTATATTATCTGAGGCAAAAAAAAATCCTATTAAAAATTATCAAACAAATATAATTGGAACTGCTACTATACTTGAAGCATGTTCTCTATCTATTAATACAAAATTAGTTTCAATAATTACTACAGATAAATGTTATGAAGAAAATAACGCCCTAAGATACTACAGCGAAAATTCATTGTTGGGAGGATCTGAACCTTACAGTGCAAGCAAAGCATCTGCTGAAATTATTTCAAAGTCATATCAAAAAAAATATAAAAAATTAAAAAAAAAAATAATAACATTAAGAGCAGGAAATGTTGTAGGAGGAGGTGATTGGAAAAAGGATAGATTACTTACGGACGTTATGACTTCGATTGAAAAAAAAAAACAAATTATTTTAAGAAGTCCTCATTCTATTAGACCATGGCAACACGTTTTAGATTGTTTAAATGGTTATCTTCTCGCCTCAGAGTATGCATATAAATCAAAAAAAACCTTTAACTCTTGGAATTTTTCTCCCCCATTAAAAGATCAAATAAGTGTAATAAAATTTGTTAAAAATATAATCTCAAATTTTAATTACCCAATTAAGAAAATTATTATTGGTAAAAGAAAATTTTATGAAAGTGCTAGATTAAATCTTGTATCAAATAAAGCAAACAAAGAAATAAAATGGAAAACTGTTTTAACACAAAAAAACGTAATATTATTTCTTGTAGAATGGTACAAAGCTTATTATAGAAAAGATAAAATGAAAATTTTTTCAACAAATCAAATATTAAATTTTTATAAAATTGCAAAAGGTAAATAGTTATGAAAATATCTTATGGTAAAAATGTTTATGGTAAGGAAGAGATAAAGGCAGTAGTTAATCAACTTAATAAAACCACTCAGATGGGCTATTCAGTAAATAAATTTGAAAAATTAATAGCTAAAAAATTTTCAAAAAAATATGCCCTTATGGTTAATTCGGGATCTTCAGCTTTAACACTTGCAATGAATGTTTTAAATTTCAAAAAAAATGATGAAATTATAGTTCCATGTTTAAATTTTGGAACAGCTTTATCATCAGTATTACAATGCGGTGCAACACCAATATTAGTAGATATTGAAGTAGAAACTTTACAAATAAACGCCGATAAAATTGAAGAAAAAATTAACAGTAATACAAAAGCCATAATGGTTCCAAACTTAATTGGAAATATTCCAGATTTAAAAAAAATACGAAATTTAGCAAATAGATATCATTTAAAAGTAATTGAGGACTCAGCAGATACATTAGGTGCTAAAATTGGAAATAAAAACACAGGATATTACAGTGATATTTCAATTACTAGTTTTTATGGTTCCCATGTAATTAGCTGCGCGGGTAATGGAGGAATGTTTTTAACAGATGATAAGATACTATATGAAAAGGCAAAGGTTCTAAGAAGCTGGGGAAGAATGTCATCGCTAATTACTGACTCAGAAAATATAAAAAAAAGATTAGATATAAAATTAAAAGGTTATGATTATGACAAAAAATTTGTTTTTTCTGAAATTGGATATAATTTTGAACCATCTGAACTAGGAGCATCATTCGGACTTGTCCAAATAAAAAGATTTAATAAATTTAGCAAAATTAGAGTCAGAAATTTTAATATGCATAAAAAATTTTTTAATAGTTTAAAAAATTTTTTCATTACACCTAAAATTAATAAAAACGTAAGGACCAATTTTCTAGCATATCCAATTATTTTGAAAAAAAATAAATATTTTAAGAGAAAAAATTTACAAATTTTTTTAGAGAAAAATAATATTCAGACAAGACCAATATTTAGCGGTAATATTTTAAGGCATCCAGCATTTAAAAAAGTAATTTCTAAAAGGAATAAGATTAATGCATTTAAAAATTCTGATTATATAATGAAAAATGGTATATTAATAGGATGCCATCAAGGTTTATCGCTAAAGCATATGAGATATATACACACAAAAATTAATGAATTTCTTAATAAATTTATAAAATTATAAATGTAAAAAAATGAAAAAAAAAATATCGATTATCATACCTTTTTTTAACGAAAAAGATAATCTTCCTATATTACTTAATGAAGTAAAAAAACTGATAAACTCAGAGAATAAATATGACTTTGAGTTACTTCTGATGGACAATAATTCTAATGATGGTTCAAACGAAGTTGCAAAAAACGAGATTAAAAATTTTAAGGATTCAAAGTACATCAAATTAAGCAGAAATTTTGGGTATCAAGCGAATATAAAAGCAGGCTATGACAACTGTACTGGTGATGCTGCTATTCAACTTGATGCTGATGGAGAAGATGATCCTAATATAATTTCTAAATTTTTAAGAGAATGGGAAGATGGTTTTGATGTGGTTTACGGTGTGAGAGAAAAAAGAGAAGAAGGAATTTTACTAACTTATTTTAGAAATCTATTTTATTCTTTTTTAAAGAAGTTTTCAGAAATAAATATCCCATCTAAAGCTGGTGATTTCAGGTTAATAGATAGAAAAGTTATAAATTATTTGAAGAAATTTGATGAAAAAAATTTATATATTAGGGGATTAGTTTCATTCATTGGCTTCAAACAAAAAGGAATAAATTATAAGAGAAAAAAAAGATATTCAGGTTCGTCTAAAATATCTTTAGTAAAATATTTTGATATATCATTATCAGCTATAACTTCGTTTACAAAAACCCCCTTAATAATTATTTTCACTATAGGATTAATTACTTTTTTATTTAGTTTATTGTTATTATTAATTTACTTTGTTTTATTTTTAACAGGAAATATTTCTGAGCCAGGATTTACAACAATAATTTTAATTCAATTATTTTTCTTTGGTTTGTTAATGTTGATAATTGGAATTGTCTCTATTTATGTTGGTTATATTTTAGATGAAGTTAAAAAAAGACCAACATATATAATTGATGATGAAACAGAATAAATCAAATATTTTTATATCTGGATCAACTGGTTTTATTGGAAATCACTTAAAAAAATATCTAAGAAAAAAAAATTATTCACTAATTACACCAAACAAAAAAACTTTAAATTTAAAAAATAAATATTTATTAAAAAAATTTCTTAATAAAAAAAAACCAAAAATAATAATACATTTAGCGTCATCAACTAATTTTAATAATGATAAAATTAGTGAAAAAAAGAATCAATTTAGTAACACATTTTTAATTACAAAAAATTTAATTGATTCTATTAACAGAGATTGTAATTTTTTAATTTTTTTTGGCTCTATAGAAGAGTATGGGAAAATAAAAACTCCCTTTAAAGAAACATCTAATGTCAAACCCTTTTCTTATTATGGAAAATATAAAAATTTATCTTTAAAATATCTTGAAAAATACACAATCAAAAATAAAATTAATTACGTTTGGATAAGACCTTCATTAACTTATGGTCAGAATGATAATAAACAAAGATTTTTGGGTTATATTTTTGATTCAATTAAAAATAATAAAAAAATTTTCATAAAAAACGGAAATCAATTTAGAGATTTTTTATATATTGACGATTTATGCAAAGTAATAAATTTGCTAATCAAAAATCGTAATAAAAAATTTAACGCTATATTAAATATCTCATCTCAAAATTATGTTAAATTAAGATCAATTCCTAAAATTATTGAAAAAAAAATAAAAAAAAAAATTTATTATAATGTTAGAACTAATGCTAATTCAAAAATTAATCTTCTTAATTCTAATAAAAAATTACTAACTCTTTTCCCAAATTTGAAATTCACTGATTTTGACAAAGGTCTGACAAAAACTTTGAAAAAAGAGGGGATAATTTAGGTTTTTTTTTAAAAATCCAGATTGACTAAAGTATTATAGTAAATTTATAAAACTCAAGATTTTGGTTTATAAATCTTGACCTACACGTTCTAAAAGATATAAAACACGTTACTTTTTGGTTTTGGGCGGTTAGCTCAGTTGGTAGAGCATCTCGTTTACACCGAGGGGGTCAAAGGTTCGAGTCCTTTACTGCCCACCAAAACACGGGGGTGTAGCTCAGTTGGTTAGAGCGATCGCCTGTCACGCGATAGGTCGAGGGTTCGAGTCCCTTCACTCCCGCCATCAAATAAATGAATAAAATAGAGCCTTAAAATGTGACCTATCTGCTCTTTTAGTTGATCTAAAAGGTGCTATATAGACTCATCATGCTTGCGGAATTTTTAAAAGATTATTTGCCAATAATTGTATTTTTACTAGTTGCACTTGTATTAAGTGTAGCATTTGTTGCGGTCAATTATTTAGCATCTCCAAAAAATCCAGATCCAGAAAAATTATCAGCATATGAATGTGGNTTCGAACCATTTAATGACTCTAGAATGGAATTTGATGTCAGATTTTATCTTGTTGCAATATTATTTATTATTTTTGATTTAGAAATNGCTTTTCTATTNCCTTGGGCAATATCTNTNGGCAAAATCGGAATATTCGGATTTANATCAATGATGATATTTTTATTTATTCTTACTATNGGNTTTATTTATGAATGGAAAAAAGGAGCATTAGACTGGGAATAAAATGAATTTAGAAGNAAGAAAAAAANATATTCCAGAAGAATTTAAACAATTAGCACAAGATTTNAGTGATAATGGTTTTATAACAACATCACTGGATAATCTAGTGAACTGGGCCAGAACTGGATCATTACATTGGATGACTTTTGGTCTNGCATGTTGNGCAGTTGAAATGATGCAAACTTCAATGCCAAGATATGATTTAGAAAGATTTGGTGCTGCCCCTAGAGCTTCACCTAGACAATCAGATGTTATGATTGTTGCTGGAACTCTTACAAACAAAATGGCTCCAGCNTTAAGAAAAGTTTATGACCAGATGCCAGAACCAAGATATGTAATTTCCATGGGAAGTTGTGCAAATGGTGGNGGATATTATCATTACTCTTANTCTGTAGTAAGAGGATGNGATCGTATTGTNCCAGTTGATGTATANGTTCCGGGGTGCCCTCCTTCTGCTGAAGCACTTTTATATGGNATAATGCAACTTCAAAAGAAAATCAGGAACAAAGGTTCNCTGGAAAGATAAAAAATGCAAAANATCCAGGATTTAGAAAAAATTTTGAATTCAGAACTAAATACNAAAATAAAAAGTTCTTTAATCAAACATAATCAAATTTACTTAAAAATTGAAGAAGCGGACTTAACAGAAGTTATTTTATTCCTAAAAACAAATTCAAAAACTAAATTTAGACAATTGATAGATATCACAGCTGTAGATTTTCCTGAAAATGAAATTAGATTCAAATTAGTTTATCTATTATTAAGTCATGAATTTAATCAAAGAATTATCATAGAGATGGATGTAAAAGAAAAAGAAATTGTTGGTTCAATAACATCTATATTTCCTGCTGCAAATTGGATGGAAAGGGAAGTATTTGACATGTATGGAATTGATTTTAAAGATCATCCGGACTTGAGAAGAATACTTACAGATTATGGTTTTGAAGGACATCCATTAAGGAAAGAT
>FUFK010016391.1_pt1 | contig 10273 bp, 8 predicted proteins | sample 1021851 | NCBI WGS metagenome assembly FUFK01 (sample SAMEA51879418, study PRJEB19060) | metagenome
CTTGAATAATCCATCGGAAGGTTGTGAGGACGTAAATTTAGTTCCTCATGTTGCACAAGAGAAGAAAACGGATGCGGTTTTATCTAATTCGTTTGGGTTTGGTGGCACTAACGCTTCGTTGGTGTTTAAAAAATTATAATAAATATAAAAAACCTTTTTATGGAATAAATGCTGGTAGCTACGGTTTTTTAATGAATAAGTTTTCAATCAAAAATACTATTAAAAATCTATCTAGAGCAAGACTCGTTACTATCTCTCCATTAGAGATGAGTGTAAAAAATAAATTTAACAAGACTAAAAAATCTATAGCAATAAACGAAGTATCCATTTTAAGACAAAGTAGACAAACAGCATCATTGGAAATTTCCAGTGGTTCACAAAAAATAATAAAAAAATTAGTTTCTGATGGAATTCTTGTCTCTACACCTGCTGGAAGTACAGCTTATAATATGTCGGTATATGGACCTATTTTAAATTTAGACTCAAGAAAACTTTCAATAAGACCTATTAGTGCATTTAGACCTAGAAGATGGAAGGGAAGGGTTGTTAGTGATAAGTCGAAAATTGTGATTAAAAATCTTAATATTCAAAAAAGACCAATTAGTGCAGTAGCTGATAATTACGAAGTTAGAAATGCAAAACTTATTTCCATTATAACAAATAAAAAAATTAAGTTTAATCTCCTTTACGATTCAAATAAAAGTCTTCAAAAAAAAATTAAAATCGAACAGATCAGAAAAGAAACTAATTAAAATGAGCATTAAAAATTTTGGGTTTGGCACTCAAATAAGAAAATCTCCATATTTTGATTCAACTGTTAAATGGGGAGCTACTGGTTTTTCAGTATATAATCATATGTATATACCGCGTGATTTTGGAGACCCAGAACAAAACTTTTGGAACTTAATTCAAACTGCAATATTATGCGATGTTGCTGTTGAAAGACAGGTTGAAATTACAGGGCCCGATGCATTTAAATTTATTCAATTATTAACACCAAGAGATTTATCAAATTTATCAATCGGTCAGTGCAAATATGTTTTAATTACAAATGCTGAAGGAGGCATACTAAATGATCCAGTTCTTTTAAGATTAGGAGAAAATCATTTTTGGTTATCTATAGGTGATAGTGATATTTTATTATGGGCACAAGGTGTTGCTGTAAACTCTGGATTAGATGTAAAAATAACAGAACCTGATGTGTCTCCATTACAATTACAAGGACCAAAGTCAGCAGAAATAATGATAAAATTATCAAAGGCTCTCCGTAAAGAATATAACATTAAAAATTTATGCCTTGCAGGTGGTGTTGCGTTGAATTGTGTTGCCAACGGAAAAATCTTAGAAGAAAAAATTTTTGATAATATTTGGATACAACCAGCAGCTGGAGATGCAGGTGGCTCATTAGGTGCAGCTTTAGCATTATGGCATATAGAGCATGGAAATATGAGAAAAATAAATCCATTAGATAATATGAAAGGCTCGTATCTTGGTACTGAGTTTTCTCAATTACAGATAGAGGAAGAACTGAAATCTGTAGGAGCTCACTTCGAAACTTTTGATTATGAAAATATGATTAATAAAACATCAGATTATTTGTCAAATGAAAAGGCAGTAGGATGGTTCCAAGGCAGGATGGAATTTGGACCAAGAGCTTTGGGCTCAAGATCAATTTTAGGGGATCCAAGATCAGATAAAATGCAAAGAAATCTTAATTTAAAAGTAAAGTATAGAGAAAGTTTCAGACCTTTTGCACCCTCAGTTCTTAGAGAAGATTTATCCAACTGGTTTGATATCAATGTAGATAGTCCATACATGTTATTGGTAGCTAATATTAATCCTGAAAAAAAAATTGAAATGTCCGATGAACAAAAAAAACTTTTTGGTATTGAAAAACTAAATATAAAAAGATCAGAAATTCCAGCAGTGACGCATGTTGATTACTCAGCTAGAGTTCAAACAGTTTCAAAAAATACCAATAATCGATATTATGATTTGATTTTAAAATTTAAGGAAAAAACTGGCTGTCCAGTTATAGTCAACACTTCATTTAATGTTAGAGGAGAACCTATTGTAAACACACCAATTGATGCTTTTAATTGTTTTATGGGAACTGAATTAGATTATTTGGTTATTGGCAACTGTATTTTAGATAAAAAAAAACAAAATCCTATGCAAAAGAAAGATTATAAATCAAAATTTGAATTAGATTAAAAATCTATTTTTTCAATAATTCCATCAAAGATCAATTTTGTTCCTTTTTCATTCCAATGAATATCTCCATAGATAAAGTTTTCAAAAATAAATTTTCTTTTTTCCTCATTTTGAAATTTATTATAAAGATTTACAAAATTTATTTTGTTTTGATTAGAGAAATTTAGCCAGTGTTTTTGATGAAATTCGTCACCATATAAAATCTGTGTTGGCCAAGGGTATATTATTAGTGAAGCATCTATATTTTTTTCTTTAAATAAATTAAATAGTTTAGTTAGATACTCGTTTGATTGACTGAGGCCTTTTTTAACTTCGTCAAATTTTTTATCATTAAAAGTCCAAAAGCCTCTATCGATATGTGTCATTTTGTAATACATAACATCATCTCTGTTAGTATCAAAAAAACTTTTATCTAAATTCTTAGAAGCTTTAAATCTTAGTTTAACATAATTTTTGATAATTTCAGTTTGATCAGATATTACGCTAAATAACCTGAATATAATAAAATTATCTCTTAAGAAGCTTTCAAATTTATAAAAATTCTTTTTGAGGACGTTTTGTTTTTTGGTTTCCTCATAAGTCAAAATATTTCCATTATTGTCAAATTTAATGAAAAGTTCATCAAAGATATCTGAAATATCTAAAAAAACTAATGCTTGATCAACTTTATAACCTTTGTTGATATAAAATTCTGTTTTTTTAAAATATATACTGGGTGAATATGAACCTAATGCAGAATTTAGTACTTCGTATTCACTACCTAAATGAGAAGCTAATAAACCAGCAAAAGTTTTTTCGTAAGGCAAACCTGACCCCTCGATAAAAGAGTCTCCTATTAATAGAATTCTTTTTTGATATTTATTACTTTTCAAAATTTCTCTATTTTCTTTATCAAAAAAACCAAGTGAATTAGTAATTACCCTTTTTTGAATTTTTCCTCCCCAATTTTCAATTTGATCAATATTAGGCAATATTTTGTGATGATAATCTTTTGAAGAAACTCTCCACCATTTTTCTTCCAAATTTAAGATTGACCAATATTGCGTATTTTTGAAAATTAAATTTGATAAAGTTAAATCAAATACAAGTAATATCAAAATAAATTTAATTTTTTTCATTGATATAATGATTAATGTTTTTACTAATAATTAGGTGACCATTTTTATTCCAATGCACATCACAAGGGATAAAATTGTTTAAATAATTATTAGACTTATTTTCAATTATAAAATCATCTCTAGTATCAATTAAAACAACTTTGTTATTTAGCGACCACTCATTTAAAAATTTAAAATGTTTACTATTTTCTGAATTTATTTCGTCAATTACCTCAAGTGCTGAGGGATAATTAACAATTATTATCTCAAATTTATATTTTTTGGATAGAGATTTTATCTTATTTAAATAATCTAATGATTTATTAATACCTTCCTTAACCCATTTTTGATCAACAATTTTGTCATAATAACTATAACCAAACCTCTTTGAATCTAAATAATTTTTATAGTTAATGACATTAGTTTTTTGGATACATTTTTGAGTGTTATTAGAAATGGTTGGAGCTGATATATTTTCATAAAATTTAAAAATAAAAGAATTTTGTTTAAAGTAATTTTTAATTTTATATTTCCTATTTTTTGTTTCAACTTGATTGTCATCTAACCATTTTCTTACAATATTCCCTTTTTTATCCTCTCTGTAAAATTGTGCTTCATCTTGTATATCGGAATGATCAATAAATATGAAAATTTTTTCAAAAGAAATTTTTTTTTCCTCAATGATATTTTTAATTAATTTATAATATATTGAGGGCGAATAACTTACATAGCCAAGATTTAAGAGATTATAGTTTGATTTTTTAATTTGAGAGATAAAATGATCTCTATAATCAATACCAGATCCGTAAACAAATGAATCTCCAATAAATCCAATATTTTTTTTTGATCTATCAATAAAAAAATTATCATTTTCTCCTATCCTCATGGATAGTTCATTAGTTTTAACTTTATATTTTTTTTTACCCCAAAATTCATAAACATTTATGTTTGCTGCTATACTGTGGTGAAATTTATCAGATTTTAACGAATAATTTCTTGATGTACCAATTTTTTTTTTTAATTTTTCAGGTAAAATTAGATTGATAAATAAATCAAAGATTAAAACAAGAAGTGTAATGATTATAAAATTTTTAAAAAATTTCATAACTAAGTATTTCATATAGCCCAATGTTTGTTGAAGCTCAATTAATTTTAATTTTTATATTCAGTCTATTATTAACAAGTATTTTTAATAATAAAATTATTAAAACAATATTAAGTGTTTTTTTAACATTTTTTTTAATATTTGAAATTATTTCTTACTATTTAACAGATGAACTTATTGATTATCGTTTTTTTATTCATACAGATACTTCCTCAATCAAAGTTTTTTATTTTCAATTTAAAAAAGAAATATTATTTTTAATTTTTTTAATTATCATAATAAATTGCATAATTATAAAAGTTGATTTAAAAAAAATTTTAAGTTTTAAAAAATCTTATTATTTTTTATTGATATTTATTTTTTTATCTATTTCTCTTCCTAACAAAAGTGCGATTAACAAATTATATGAAATCAACAAAATATATAATAAAAATTTATTTTATGATATAAGTGAATTTAATAATAAAAAATCAAAAGAATATGAAGATTTTGTAAAAAAAAACAATCTTAACTATTTAATTATCAATGAAAATTTAGAATCAAAAAAAAATTATAATATATTATATTTAATAATAGAATCTATTGATACTGGCTTAATAGAATCGCTCCCAGAGTTAACCCCTAATTTAAACAAACTTAAAAAAGAATGGAATTACAAAAAAATCAAAAACGTTGATGGTTGTGGATGGTCTAGTGGAAATTTATATTGTATAATGACTGGGTTACCAGCATATTTTCCTTTCGAAAAAAATAAAATATTTCAGGGATTAAAAGAGATAAAGATTACATCTTTAGGAGACATATTTAAAAAGTCTCAGTTTGATTTTCAAGAATATTTTGTAGGTGAGTCAACGTTTGTAGGAACTAAGGATTTATTAGAAACGATGAATTTTAATGTTTTTGATCATAATAAATCAACTGGCGATTATAAAGTGTATCCAAATGAGTTTGGTTTTCACGATAAAGATTTATTTTTTGAAATAAAAAAAAGAATAAAAAATCTTAAAATGAAAAATAATTCTTTTGTAATTTACGCTGCAACAATTAATTCCCATTTAAACGGAATAAAAGATGAAAGAATGAGTGCACTCATAGGAGATAATTACGATAATGATCTTGAACATTCCGTAAAATCTTTAGATTATCTTATTGGTGACCTAATAAAATTTTTAGAACGAGAAAAACTCTTAGAAAACACAGCTGTTTTTATTGGACCTGACCATTTGTTGCCAAATAACAAATCTATCAGAGAAACCTATAAAAAATTTGGGGATACTGAGAGGTCATTATATTTAATTTCAAATAAGGATTTTCCATCTAGTATTACCCAAACACAAATTGAGATCCCAAAAATAGTCCTAGATACAGCAAAAATAAAACATAATCATAAGTTTTTTTTTGAATACAATTCAATTAAAAATTTAAATGAATACTTAAATAAAAATAAATCTAATTTTTCTTTTTTTAATAAATCAAATGTAAATTTTATTGAAGCACCCAAAGTCATCAATCTTTCAATTGAAAATAATATTTTAACTTTAATAAACGATGGTTCTAAAATATATGAATTAAAGTTAGAAAATAGATCTCTTTCATATGTTAATTTACTATTTGATAAGGATTTCATTTTTAAAAATGACGAAAATCCTAAAGAAAGTATATCTGCGAGAAGAATAAGTAGAGAGGATGAAAAATTTAGATATCATCATTTAACTGTTTTAAAAAATGATAATAAAATTATTAGTGCAAAATTTATAAACTCATACGACAAATCAATAATGAACTTCAAATTAGATAATGGTTTTGCAAAATTTGATGTGAAAAATTATAAAAAGAACAATGATTTTACAAACTATTTAAATGATAAAAATAGATTTATTGCTCACGCTGGTGGTGGTTTAAATGGGCAAAAATATTTAAATACTTTAGAGGCTTTAAATAAGAATTATTCAAAAGGACTTAAACTATTTGAATTAGATCTAAAGTTAACTTCTGATGGATTTATTGTTGCAGTTCACGATTGGGAAAATTGGAAAAAAAACTCTAATTATAAAGGGGATATTCCACCCAAATTGAGTGATTTTAATAGAGTAAAAATATTTAATAAATATACTCCGTTAGATTATCAAAAAATTAATTCATGGTTTGATCAGAATAAAGATACAATTCTTATAACTGATAAAATAAAAAATTTATTTGCAATAAACAATCAAATAAAAATTGATAAATCAAGAATATTCATAGAGACGTTTAGTGAGGAAAGCACAGTAAAATTTATAAATAGTGGCTATAACGTGATTGCAAATATTGATTTTTTAAAGATGATACAAAATCCTATTAATTTCTTAATTGATAATAGAATTAAATATATTTCAGTGCCCCATATTATAAAAGATGATTTAAAATATAATTTTTTAAATTATCTAAAAAGTTTTTATAAAGATGAGTTTACAAAAAGATTATTAGAAAATGGCTTTAAATTTTATGCCTATGGACTTAATGAGAAAAAAGATAAAATTACTGAAATAGATATTATATGTAATTATAAAAATATTTTTTATGGAATGTATGTAGATGAGTGGGATTTTGATAAATCATTTAAGTTATGTGAAAATAAATTAAATTAGTTTATAAAATTACCAAGTCTAGTTTGTGTTTTCCTAATCGTTCATTACTATTTTTAGTAACTAAATAAGTCTCACCTATATTCATTGCTAATTGATTTTCTGAGTCCATTAAAATCATGTGCATGAAAAAAATATTACCTTGTTCAATTGTGTAAGGATTCTTAGTATATAACATTGGCCAATCCATNCAATTAGGCGAAAAAGTGGCTCCGAGTGAATAGCCACAAGCATTCATTCTTGCTTTATTGAAACCAAGTTCATCAAATGTCTGGGCATGTGCATCAAAAACCTCGCCAACTTTATTTCCGGGTACTAATTTTTTTTCACAATTCTTTAATGCTTCGATAGTTGCTTCGTGCATTTTGAAATGTTCTTTTTTAGCTTTTCCGATAGGAATTGTTCTAAACATTGCAGAGTGGTAATGTTTAAATGTACCTGCCCATTCTATAGTCAATTGATCTGGATTGGAAAGAATTTGTTTGTCTGATTGATATCTACATAACAAGGCATTTTTTCCAGAGCCAATTATAAATTCATTTGCTGGATAATCACCACCACCCTCAAAAATAACTCTATTCATTTCTGCGAGTATTTTAGATTCACTCACTCCTGCTTTAGCACATTTCCAAACTTCATTTAAAGCTCGATCAGCTAGTTCAGCAGCTTTTTTAACGTAAATTATTTCTTCATTGGATTTTATTACTCGAAGTTTTGTGATTAGTTCTGATTGATCCTCCAAATGGCAGTATTTTTCTAACGATTTATTCAATCTAATAGCATTACGTCCAGTCATTCCATAAGCCTCGTATTCAACACCAATTTTTTTATTTTTTAGATTTAGTTCATCCAAAATAATTTTTAAATCGTTAATAGGATTTGATCCATCTTCGTCCATCCAAATTCTTATATCATCTATGTTTGAGGTATTTTGTGCTTGTCTTAAATCTGGAGCTCTTGTCAAAAGAATAATATTTCCTTTCTGGTCCATTATTAAAGTTTGGAAAAAAACAAAACCAAATGTATCATAACCAGTTAACCAATACATTGACTCTTGCCTAAACATTAAAATTGCATCCAAACTAAGTTTTTTCATTGACTTGATAGTATTTTTTTTTCTATTAGAAAATTCTTGATCGCTGAAATGTAAAGACATTAAGATATAATAGCTTTGACTAATCCTAATTTATCTACCCGTCCTTGATAAAGTCCTTTTCCTAAAATTGGAACAACTCCTAATGTGGATCCTGTGAATACGTAAAAATTTTTTTCCAATTTTATTCTATCCTTTTTTAATTTATTTAAGACAAACCTTAATGAATTCAAGGGGTTTATATAAACGGTATTAGTATTTCCGTTAACGCTTTGATTAATTTTTTTATTACTAATATTTGTTTTTAAATTTTTAACGTTATTTTTTCTATATTTCCTACTTGTTCCAATTAAAAATTTTATATTTGCACCAAAATCGCTACATAAATCTCCAAAAGAGGAAATTCCTCTTTTTTTTTGCCTGTAACCAACTACTTCAATACATGGAGCAATATGTGAAATATATTTTGAAATATTCTTCATTGTAATTGATCCCTTACTTTTAAAAAAAGATTTTTTTACTTTATAACAAACCTCAAGTTCAATTCCTAAAGTGAATTTATTTATTTTTACCCTCTTGCCACTTTTTAAAAAATTTCTTTTATAAACAGATGCATAAAAGGGTTCTTTTTCTTTCAATTTTTTAATTAAGGGAATTCCTGTTCCTGCAGCTTTAAAACCTATTATTGGTTCTTTTATTTTACTTTCACACAATTTTCTTAACTTTTCAGCATTTGAAAGTTTTTTAGTAAATTTCGAGGGAATAGGTGAAATAATTTTATTCTTTAGAAATGCATTAACTAATTTGTCAGAAACTGTATCAATTAATTTTTTTTTCATATTTAATGTGGTAAGAAGATGAAATTACTATATTTTTTAAAATCATCAAGCTCATCTGTACTTTTGATTAACCCATCTTGGTAATAATTCGATTTATAGCCAAGAGAGTTTATAAAACTAATTGTAGAAGAAACCTTTTGTTTTGAGTGATTTTCATCTATCTCAACAATTAAAGCTGGTTTATTGCTTGATATAGTCTTAATACCTCCTTTTATAACCGGTATCTCGTGTCCTTCTACATCAATTTTAATGAGAGATATTTTGTTTTTAAATTCACAATCATCTAATTTTTTTGAATCAACTATTACTTTTTCATAATTCATGATTTTATTATCTTTATGAATTGTAGCTGTCCCTAATTTATAATATTCTTCATAATTATTTTTATTAGAATTTGCATTTCTTAACGGAATTTTTAATTCAACTTTTTCATTTTGATTACTCAAAGCATAATTGTATAGAATAATATTATTTCTCAACTTGCTGAAATTTTTTTTTAAATTATTAAATAAAATGGGATTAGCTTCGAAAGAATGAACTATTTTTGAGTATTTTGACATTTCATACGTATAAACACCTCTATAAACTCCAATATCAATACTGTCATAATTTTTATCACTAAATTTTTTTACAAGCTCAATCTCATTTTCTTCATTATTTTTAATTGCTCTCTCTAGGCGTCTTTTTAATAAAAAAGATTGAGAAAAAAAAAATTTCTTTAAAAAAAACTCTATCTCTTTATGAAATTTTAATCTCATTTTGTTATTATTGTCATTGGATCAAGTCTTGTCTGAAACCAATTTACTCTAAAATCTAGGTGTGGACCAGTGGATCTTCCTGTTGAGCCAACAGTGCCAATTATGTCTCCTTGATTAATTTTATCACCAACAGAAACCATTACATTTTCCAGATGTGAATAGATTGTGGAAATACCATGGCCATGATCCATTATTATTGTGCCGCCAGTGTAATAAAGATCATCTTCTGCCATTGTTACAATGCCTGAACCAGAGGATTTAATCATCGTGCCTTTTTTGGCAGCTATATCAATTCCATAATGGGGCCACTTTGGTTTACCATTTAAAATTCTTTGACTGCCATAAACACCACTTATAATTCCATCAACGGGCATTATAAATTGTTTTTTAAAAAAAGTTAAATCAGAATTAATTGCTCTTGCCTTACCAATTTTTTTATTTTCCTCTTTAATTCTATTGTAAACTGATTCTGGTGGAGTTACTTTACTTTCTTCTAAACCATCAATTCTTTGAATATTATATTTTCTTTTTAAAACTTTTTTG
>FUFK010052049.1_pt1 | contig 10273 bp, 11 predicted proteins | sample 1021851 | NCBI WGS metagenome assembly FUFK01 (sample SAMEA51879418, study PRJEB19060) | metagenome
TAAAGCGTGATTATCACATAAATGCTACTGTTAGAAACCTCGACAAGGTTGAAGACATAAAAAAAGCCCTCTCAGCACTGTCACTTGATGTTAGTAAAATCCAATTCTTTCAAGCAGATCTACTATCGGATGACAATTGGGAAGATGCAATGGCAGATTGTGAATATGTTATGCATGTCGCCTCCCCTTATCCGCTTAACCAACCAAAAGATGAAAATGTTTTAATTAAACCTGCGGTTGAAGGAACAGAAAGGGTTGTATCTTTAGCTATTAAAAATAATGTCAAAAAAATTGTATTAACTTCTTCTGTTGCAGCAATCTCTTCAGGGCATACAAAAAAAACTTACAGTGAAGAAGATTGGAGTCTTGTAGATAAACCAATACCAACATATCCAAAAAGTAAGGCTCTTGCAGAAATGAAAGCTTGGGATTTGATTAAGAACTCTGGATCAAACACTGTGCTTTCAGTAATAAATCCTGCCGGTGTAATTGGTCCTTCTTTGACTTCAGAAATTAGTTCAACCCAACTTATCATTGCTGGTTTAATGAATGGTAGAATTCCAGTAAATCTACCAGTTCACATTGGTTATGTTGATGTAAGAGATGTAGCTCTAGCGCATATAAAAGCTTTAGAGAGCGCTAAAGCTGACGGCCACAGAATAATTTTATCCAACAAGGAGTTATGGCAAAAAGAGGTTTCAGTAATTTTAAGAGAGGGTGGCTTTAAAGCACCTAAAACAAGTTTTTCGATTCCTGTAGCTAAATTGTTATCTTATTTTGTTCCTGCTCTAAAACCCGCTAGAAAATTTCTAGGTAAAGCTATGGTCAAGGATAGTTCGAAAGCAGAAGATCTGCTTGGCATTAAGTATAGAGATGTATCTGAATCCATCTTAGAGGATGCTAAAAGCCTTACTGAATTCAAAAAGGTTTAGATTTTAGTATCTAAAGTGCTTAATTCTTTCGCCACTTTTTTCAATTTCAGTCATCGATTTGATACCAATATCTAGATGTTTTTCGGCCCACTTGGATGTAACCTTTTTATCTGATTCTTCGGTTTTAATACCATCTGGTGTAGTTGGAACATCAGAAACTAGTAATAAAGCACCTCTGGCGATTTCATTGTAGTGCCCACCAATGAAAATAGTAGCTACTTCCATATCTATGCCAATTGCAGTTGTCTTTTTCAGTTTCTTAAGAAAAGTTTTGTCATGTTCCCAAAGACGTCTGTTGGTTGTATAGATAACACCTGTTCTATAGTCTTCTCCAGCTTCTTTTATTTTTTCAGAAACAAATTTGTGTAGTTTAAATGATGGTAAAGCAGGCACTTCAGGTGGAAAGTAGTCGTTTGTTGTACCTTCCCCTCTAATTGCAGCTATCGGAAGAATAAAATTACCAATTTCTGAGGCTTCTTTTAAACCACCACATTTACCTAAAAATAGTACACCCTTTGGATTTTTTGCTAGTAAAAGATCCATGATTAAAGCAGCATTTGGCGAACCTATACCAAAATTTATGATACTTAAGCCATCGGAGTTGTTTGCACTTTGCATTGCACCACCCTCTCCTTTTATTTCACAATCGAATCTTTCAGCAAAGGCAGTAACGTAATTTTTGAAGTTGGTTAAAAGAATGTAGTCACCAAGTTCATCAACTTTAGATCCGGTATATCTTGGTAACCAGTTTTGAGCGATCTTTAATTTATCAACCATAAAATTGGAGATGAATATTAACAGATTAATTTAAAAAAGAAAGGTTATTTGAACTCTTTAATGCTTGGACAAGTGCAAACTAAATTTCTATCGCCGTAAACATTATCGACCCTACCAACAGGAGGCCAGTATTTTTGGTGCTTGATTTGATTGTTTGGATAATAAGCCTCTTTTCTACTATAAGGATATGTCCATTCTTCAATTAAAGTATCTACGCAATGTGGTGCGTTTATGAGAGGGTTATTATCTTGAGAGAATTTGCCTTCTTCAATTGCTCTGATCTCTTCTCTGATGCCAATCATAGCCTCACAAAACCTATTGAGTTCTTCTAGTGATTCACTTTCAGTAGGCTCAATCATGAGCGTGCCAGCCACAGGCCAGGACATAGTAGGAGCGTGAAAACCATAATCTATCAGTCTTTTGGCAATATCTTCTGCTTCAATGCCACAAGATTCTTTAAATGGTCTAACATCGATTATGCATTCATGAGCGACAAGGTTATTTTTACCGGTATATAGAATTTTATAGTGCTCCCCAAGCCTCTTAGCCAAGTAGTTTGTACTTAAAATTGCTGCTTGAGTAGCCTTTCTTAGAGAATCCTGTCCCATCATTGCAATATACATCCAACTTATAGGTANAATACTNGCGCTNCCATATTTTGTGCCTGAGATAGCATAACCATCAGCCTCAGCATCTAATGGATCTTTAGGTAAGAAAGGTTGTAGCTTTTCCACTACACCTATTGGGCCTACACCAGGTCCTCCACCACCATGAGGGATACAAAACGTTTTATGCAGGTTTAAATGAGATACATCTCCCCCAAATTGTCCTGGATAACACATCCCAACCATTGCATTAAAATTGGCACCATCAATGTATATGAAGCCACCATAACCATGGATTAATTCACAAACATCTTTTACTCGTTCCTCAAAGACCCCATGGGTCGATGGGTAAGTGATCATCATTGCTGCTATTTTGTTTGAATGAGTAGCAGCCTTTTTTTCTAAATCAGCCATATCAATGTCACCGTTTTCATCGCAATCTATGACAACAACTTCATAACCTACCATTTGTGCAGAAGCGGGATTTGTCCCATGTGCTGATTCAGGAATTAAACATATATCCCTCTCAAAATCTTTGTTGGCTTTGTGATAATTATCAATCGCTAGTAAACCTGCATATTCTCCTTGAGAACCTGCATTAGGTTGCAAAGATATTGCCTTGTAGCCCGTAATATTAGACAACCATTTTTCTAGATCATCTATCAATTGTAAGTAACCTTGAACTTGCTCCTCAGGTGCATGAGGATGAATATTTGCGAAACCATTCCAGCCAACAGGTATCATCTCTGAAGTGGCATTAAGCTTCATTGTGCATGAGCCTAAAGGAATCATAGATCTATCGAGTGCAATATCTTTGTCCGCTAAACTTCTAATGTACCTCAGAATCTGTGTTTCGGAGTGATATGAATTGAAAACTTCATGGGTAAGGTATAGCGATTTACGTATCAAGTTTTCAGGTAAAACATCATCAACATTTTTTGACATTGAAGTATTTTCGCTAAAGAGATTTAGAATGGTTTTTACGTCTTCATCTGTGGTAGTTTCATCAAAACTAAGACCAATAAGATTGTTAGAAATTTTTCTGAAATTAAATTTGTGCTCCAATGCTTTTTTATGAATCAGACTAGCATCAGTAACCTCTATTACTAAGGTATCAAAAAAAGTATTTTCAACTAATTTAAAGCCATTTGCAGTTAAATTATGAGCTACTACTTTTGCTTTTTGATGTACTCTCAAGGCAATCTCCTTAAGACCATCGGGACCATGGTATATAGCATAAAAACTGGACATTATTGCTAGAAGTGCTTGAGCAGTACATATATTACTTGTAGCTTTTTCTCTTCTGATGTGTTGTTCTCTTGTTTGAAGTGCCAACCTATAACATGGCCTACCCTGTTGATCCTGTGTGAGTCCAATTAGTCTTCCAGGGAGTGATCTTTTGAATGCGTCTTTAACCGCTATAAATCCTGCATGTGGGCCACCAAAGCCCATTGGTACACCAAATCTTTGGGCCGAGCCAATAACAATATCTGCGTCAAATTCTCCTGGTGCTTTAATCAGTGTTAGTGCAAGTAAATCTGTACCAACAATAAACAACCCATTTTTTTCATGTATTTGTTGAGCTACTTCAGTCATATCAGCAATGCCACCATTTGCATTTGGATATTGGTAATAGCAGCCAAAATATTCACTATCCTCGTCTATTGAATCGCCAATATGAATTTCAATACCAAGAGGTTTGGCTCTACTTTGCATGATGGCTATTGTTTGCGCAAAGCTACTCTCATGAATAAAAAACTTATTTGATTNTGATTTTGATACTCGATTGGCTAGCATCATGGCTTCCGCAGCTGCAGTAGGTTCGTCCAAAAGAGATGCGTTAGAAATATCCATACCTGTTAAATCCGTAACCATGGTTTGATAATTCATCAAAGCCTCTAGCCTTCCCTGAGCTATTTCTGGTTGATAAGGAGTGTATGATGTATACCAACCCGGATTTTCAAAAACATTTCTTTTAATGACACCTGGAACATTACAGTTGTAATANCCTTGTCCTATAAAACTTTTAAATACCTGATTTTTCTTTGAGATTGATTTTAATTTCTTCAAAGCCGACGGCTCATCTAGTGGTTCTGGTAGGTCCAGATTATCTAAGTTAAATATTGAATCTGGAACGAGCTCTTTAAAAAAAGTATCGACATTCTGATAGCCAAGATCATGTAAAATGTGTTCAACGTCTGTGTCCTTTAGACCAATATGTCGCTTTGAAAAATCTTGTGTTTTATTTGTCATAATTAATGAAAGTGTTAGCTTTCACTTGAACTTTCATATGCTTGAGCATCTAAAAGTTTATCCATTTCACTTATATCTTGCGGCTTAATTTTGAAAAACCAACCGCTTTCATAGGGAGAAGTATTAATAATTTCGGGATTATCTATCAAAGCCTCATTGATTTCGGTTATTTCACCACTCAAGGGTGAGTACACATCTGAGGCAGCTTTGACNGACTCTACTATCGCAGTATCACCGCTNTGGGTAACTTCTTTACCAATGTCTGGTAATTCCACAAAAACTATATCACCCAACAGCTCCTGGGCATGGTCGGATATGCCTACAGTAACAGTCCCATCTTCCTCAAGTCTAGCCCACTCATGAGATTCTAAAAATTTAAGATTGCTTGGTACTTCAGCCATGNATTTATTTTAAATATTTTAAAAAATTTGTCTCACAAAAATGTAAATTAATCTCTTTATCTCTCAAAATTGATTTACCAATTTTTGGAAAATTTTTTGTTACTCTGCAAAAACCTATATTCTTTTTGAATGTTGGGCTCCAAGTTCCACTGGTAATCACACCCTCACCTCCTTCAAAAGAAACTTTCGTGCCAGATCTTAGAACACCTCTTGCATCTGTNTAGAAACCAACAAGACGATTCTTTGTCTCCTGTAAGTGTTTTAGAGCTTTTTTACCTATGTAATCTCTATCTTGTTCACTTTGATCTACTGTCCATTCAAGATTTGAATCATAAGGATTGTTCTCAACCGTCATGTCTGAACCNTATAGATTGAAGCCTGCCTCAAGTCTTAGAGTATCTCTTGCAGCTAGACCAATTGGTTGAATACCTTTTGAGATAAAATAATTCCAGATCTCTAACCCTTTATTAGCATCAGATATAATTTCAACACCCAACTCACCTGTATATCCAGTTCTTGCGATCATGACCTCTTCATCTTGATAAAGATGGAATTTTTCTAATTTTATGTCATACAAACTCGATAAATTCTTCATGGAGTTAGGTCCTTGCAAGGCGATNATCGAAGCATCTGATTTAAAATCAATCTGAACGTCAAACTCTGAAGCGACTTTTTGGAAACAAGCATAGTTTTGTTCTCTCGTGCCACAATTAGAAATAATTCTAAAATTTTCGTTGCCTAAGTGGTAAACAATTAAGTCATCGAGTATCCCTCCTTCTTCGTTCAATAAAGGTGAGTACAATGCCCTTTTACTATCTAAAATTTTAGTTACGTCATTTGGTATCAAATATTTAAGAAATTCAACTTGATTACTACCATAAAAGTCGAAAACAGCCATATGCGATACGTCAAAAATACCAACATCAGCTCTTACTGTATTATGTTCATTTATTTGAGACCCATAGTTAATCGGCATTTCCCAGCCAGCAAAATCAACTAAATGGCCGTTATTTCTCTGATGAAACTCATTTAGATAGGTTTTATTCATTTTTTTGCAGAGAATTCAATTTCTACTTTGGCACCAAACGGCAACGCAGCAACTGCAAAAGTTGTTCTTATGGGTAGAGGTTTCTGAAAATAAGTCATGTAAATTTCGTTAAGCTTTGGCATATCATCAATATCACTCAAGAAAATTTTTACTTTTGTGATATTTGATAAATTTAAACTGTAATAATCTAAACCATCTTTTAAATTGTGAAATATCTGATGGAGCTCGCTCTCAAAACCTCCATCAATTAGACCATTTTCAGTATTTCCCAACATGCCAGAAAATTCGACTATGTCACCGATTTCAATCGCATCCGAGTAAGGCGTATTGAATTTATCTGAGTTAATTGTTTTATATTTCATAAAAACTAGTGAAAAAATATAATCTTTATTGTACAGTACGCATTTATGGCAGCAAACAAACAACAAAAGGTTTATCTAATTCCAGAAGGCGAGACAAGAGATAGCCACACATACCATTACACAGTTGTTAAAACTAAGAAGTTTATTCAGGAAAACGAAAAACTTAAAATTAAAAAATTTAACCCAGTAAAAAGAAAACATGAGTGGTTTGTAGAAGCAAAATTACCACCTCATAGTAAAAACTAGAAACTTTCTTATTCATCCCTATATAAATTTTTATGAACAGAATAAATAGGCTTTTTGAGTATTTAGAGGATTTTATACTTTCTATTATCGCCCTGATGACCCTCGGAGCAGTAGGCTTTGAGCTCTTTGACGTATACCAAAGAGGAACTATTACCCTTGCTGATCTTTTATTGATGTTTATATATGCAGAGGTTCTGGGTATGGTTGCGATTTACTTTAGGAGTCATGTTTTACCTGTTATATACCCACTTTTTATTGGTATTACAGCTCTTGCAAGACTTATTGTTCTCCAAGGTAAGGATTCTATGCCAGAGCAATTAGTCTTTGAAGCCGGATCAATTCTATTATTAAGCTTCGCCGCCCTTTTGCTTAAGGATGTGAAAGTCACACTTACACACGCCAAGAAAAAATCATAAACTAGAATTAAATCTAATTTTAGAAAAATGAAGCAATCCGGAAGTTGCCAATGTGGCCTTATTACATATCATTTTAATCAAGAAGATGTTCTTTCGGCTCATCATTGTCATTGTAAAGATTGTCAAAGATCAACAGGCTGTGGCAAAGCAACAATTCTATATATCCCATCGAAAAAATTAACGATTGATGGTGATTTAAAGTTTTATGAGTCCAAAGGTTCAATGGGCTCAACTATCAAAAGAGGTTTTTGTGGCAATTGTGGATCCGGAGTAATGAGTTATGCCAAAGAACTACCCATGCTTAAGTTCATAAAAGCAGGGACTCTAGATGACTCAAGCTGGTTAAAAATTGATTCGAGTTTTTTTTCTAATTCTGCGGAAGAATGGAATGCACCAGTCAAAGACTTAAAATGTTATGAAGGCAATCCAGATATGCTGTCAAGTTTAAAAAACGTTATAAAATCTTTATAAATTTATGTCAGATTCTTCAAGTATAGGTATAGTTGGTGGCGGTATTGCAGGATTAATCACAGGCTGTACTTTACAAGAACAAGGCATTAAAACAGTTGTCTTTGAGAGGTCAAAATCATTGAATACTGATGGTGCCGGTATTTCAATATCTCCCAACGGTCTGAGAGTTTTGGAAAAACTAAAATTAAAGGATCATTTCAAAAAAACTTCTTTTGCTCCAAATAAGATTGTTTTTCATCAAAACAACAGAGAAATCTCAAACATTGTAAGTCCCAATAAATTTATTACTTCCTCTAGGCATAATTTATTACAACTTCTATATCAAAAATATATAGAGTTAGGCGGTGAGTTTTTATTTGGTCATGAATATAAATCTTTAAATCAGCAAGAATTAAAAGTTACCTTTACAAATAAACAGGAATATGAGGTAAGTCATATTCTCGCCTGCGATGGTATTAACTCATCAATAAGAGATGAATTTTTTCCATTTAGTGGTTCAGTAATTTACAGCGGTTATCAGGCTTGGCGAGGCATAGGAAAAGCAAAACAATCCGACGCAAAATTTCATTTTGGAAACGGTAAACACATAGTAAGTTACCCCATAAATAATAAGGGTGAAGTCAGTTTTACAGCAGTAGTCAAGAATAGTTCTAATACGGATGGTTCATGGCGTATTAAAGGTTCAAAGAAAGAGCTACTAGATGATTTCGCTGAGTTTAATGAGGACGTTTTCTCAATGCTTAATTCAACCGATGAAATATTTAAATGGGGAATTTATGTAAGACCTGTTTTAAGTTCTATCTACATTAAGAACATTACTTTACTGGGTGACGCAGCTCATCCAATGGTGCCCTTTCTTGGTCAAGGTGGATGTATGGCATTGGAAGATGGCTATGCATTTGGAATGCTTGTTGGGGCTTATTCAAAAGACTTTTCTAAAACACAGGCTAAGTACGAAAAAATTAGACTTACACGCAAGAATATGGTCCAAGCATCATCTAAAACTCAAGGAAAAATCTATCATCTTGAGAGCCCAATCATGATCTTTTTTAGAAACTTTTTTCTAAAATATCTTCCCGTTGTACAGATGCGGATGGAAAAGATTTGGTCTTACAAAATTGACGAAGAAATTAAAAATCCTTAATTAAGGATAATTATCGAGAGATTCAATACAGAAGCAAAACATATCCATAGTACATATGGAACATAAAGAAATACGCTTATCCAGGCTTTATTTTCTCTAAGTTTTTTCAATATCAATATATTCAAAAATATCAAAAGCACGATGTCCAAAAAAGCAAATGCAGTACTTTGAAAAACAAAAAATAACCAGCTCCATAACCCATTTAACATAATTTGCATCAGATACAATTTAAAAATATTTTGCGCATGCAAAAAACTTACGACAGCCATAAGTACGTATAAAATTGGCCAAACAATCCCAAACAAATAATTAGGAGGGTTAAAAAAAGGCTTATTAAGTGATTCGTACCACGTCCAGTCAGAATAGATAGTTGAAAGCCCACCAATCCAAGCAATTAAAAAAGTTATAAGAGGTAAACTTAATTTTTTGACCAAAGTATTATTCATTTATACGGCCATCAATATCATATTGGCTAAAAAACTGCCAGATTACTTGGGCAGCATTGATATCGTTTCCATTGCTAAATCTTGGCCACTCATGCCCCATATTAGTCATTAAATACAATTCTGATTGAATATCTGCTAAACATTGATCATACAAGAAGAAAAAACCACCATCACCGTCCTCATTTACATCTTGTACAGTTGATATATCTTCAATTTGGCAGTCGTTATAATCTTTCCAATAATTCATTACATCTGGAATAGATCGGCTTCTCCAATTGCCATAATATGGAACCACCCCATCCACATCTCCATGGATTTGCAAAACAGCTGTAGGATGATTAGGGCTGCAAGTATTAAAAGTTTCNGGAGTCATTGAACCTGTTACAGAGGCTATAGCAGCGGTTTTAGAACTAAGATCACATGCAAGTCGATAACTCATATAACCTCCATTTGACATGCCAGTTGAATATACTCTTTTTAAATTAATATTATAATTTTCAGCAGACCAGTCTATTAAGCTTGAGATGAAATCAACGTCATCAGTTGAGCTGCTGGTTGTCCATCCCCCAACATTCCAATGCGTTTGTCCAGTTGATTGAAGTATTGATCCTTGTGGATAGATAATTATAAATTTTTCTTCATCTGCTATTGGTTGAAAATCACTGTAACCTAAAAACCATACGGCTCTGCTGGTGTAGCCATGCAAACCAAATAAAAGCGGTACAGGTGTTGAATCATCTATTCCGTCTGGAATGTAGACAAAAAACTCTCTATCGAGATTTTGTCTTTTAACTCTGCAGTATAAAGTTTTGGGATAGCTTGAATTTGAGCATATTGGCGTAGTATTTGTTGGCGGCGGCGGAGTAATTATTGGCAATGTGATATCTTCAGAAGAGCCTCCTCCACCTCCTCCACATCCAGATAAAAATACAAGAGATAGAAAAAAGATACAGTTAGTTAATTTATTCAGTGATAGCCCCATTTATATCAAATTCTTTCATGAAACCCCAAATAGTTGAAGCTGCATCTATATCATAGTCATATCCTAAACCGTCTCGATTAGGCCATTCATGATCAACACCACCCAAACGGTAAAATTTAAGGCGAACATTATTGTTGCAATTTTCTCTAATCTCCGCAGACCATGCATAACCATCACCATTATTATCTAA
>FUFK010077351.1_pt1 | contig 10273 bp, 14 predicted proteins | sample 1021851 | NCBI WGS metagenome assembly FUFK01 (sample SAMEA51879418, study PRJEB19060) | metagenome
ACCCAATCAAGCGTTGGCGGTAAATACTCGGTCATGTGACTTTCCCCAATTCCTAAATCGTTAAGAAACTACACAACGACTCTGAAGCAATACGATTAATTTTTCAATTTTAAATTAGCTATGGTGCTAGTGCACGCTCAATCCCAATGTTTTTCATCATCAGCAGAGAAAACTTGTTCATCATAGCCATATTTAGAGCTAAAGAAGAGAAGAGCCATTAAAAACCCGCCGACCAATAAACTTCCTAGCGCGCCAAGAACGAGAGCGAAGCCGCCATGAAAGCCTATTTCAACATCCTCTCCACTAAGCCAGACCTGGCTAGCGCCCCAAACTGCGGCCCCTAAAATCGCTATTAGAACTCCAAAAATAAAAACTAGCATTTTCATCATAGACACCCGGTGCTACTCGAACAGTAGTAAAGAACTGCTCCCAATTTAACTAAAGATAAACAGCCCGTTGTGTTTGTCCAGTTAAAGCGATAACAACTTCAATTTTCTTNAAANANATTATTTTCCAACTATGCAAAAAACGCATACCAGCTCTGGAAAAATTGCGCTGATATAAGGCGCGTTGATGTGTCATATAGCCGGTCTCATTTTGATGGAGATAAATATGCTTAGACACACTAGACCAGTTGAACAATTTGAAGTTGCGGATTCGCACGCGTTGCGCGAGGATATTTTAAGCGGAGAGAGATTGCGATCCACAACCCTCTTTAATAAGGCTAAAACAACAATTAAATCNGCGAATGGGGTCGTCGTTAAATTGAAGAAAACTGAAGCTCAACAGTTTTCCAAAATGCCCTTTAACACGCATTTAATCGCGTCAGTTTTACGATGATTAGTCTGATCAGTATTATTTCAACAAAGAAATAAATATACGATCGAACCCAAAATCGTTCTTTTTCAAAGAATGTAGACAATTCAGGCGTAAACCAAGTAATTGTTCAGCTAGGTTATCGTTTAAATTTAAAAATCCTGCTTCAAGATCACTCTTCATATTTGGTAAAATACGCACGCTATACCATTTTGCTGGTTCATAACTTTTTTTCGCTAGCAGTCTGAATCGTTTTCCAACAACAATAGCTTTAGGTGCATCTAAGCTATCCACTGGATTACCTTTACGGTTCAGAGTGCTGGCAAGATCATAAATGTTTATGTTGTCAATTTGCTCTGAATGATTAGGCTGCCCATTTCGCCTTAAGTAATCAATCGAGGTCATCTTTTTTCTGAGACGCGGCTAGCTATAGCAACGATTCTCTCCATGTGCCGTAATACGGGCTTTTCGATTAACTTCCCATCGATAACAACCAATCCTGTTTCAGCTTTTTTAAAGGCTGTTATGATTTTTTTTGCATTGGCTACCGCTTCATCGTTTGGAGTAAACACTTCGTTAATACTACTAATTTGTTTTGGATGGATGCAGCCTTTTCCAGAAAATCCCAAATCTCGAACTAATTCGGCTTCTGTTACCATTCCTGACAGATCTTCTAGATCCAAGTAAGGTACGTCGATAACATCTAGATCAGCACCGGCTGCCGCATGAGCCACGCGACTTCGGGCATAAAGCAAAGGTTCCCATGCATTTTTGCACCGCAACTCCGCAGCCATATCCACACCCCCAAAAAATAGAGCATCTATTCGACTACTCGATTTTGCAATGTCGTAGACAGCCTCTAATCCAGCATTTGTCTCTATAATCACATGAAGCCTAGTATCATGTCCTCTTTCCGAAAAAAGCTCGTCTACCCACTTAACCTCATCAGGTGTTTTAACCTTTGGNAGCATTATAGCTGGCGGAGGAGACGACGTTTTGAGGATCGCTTCAATATCGGCTAAACCGAATTCATCTCGAACCGAATTTATTCGCACAATCAATTCCGCGCCCTTTCCATCAAGAGGAGAGGTAAAAAGATCGAGCGTTAGTTTACGGGCTTGATCTTTATCTTTCGGCGCAATTCCATCTTCTAATTCTATACAAACAATATCTGTGCCCGAATTAACTGCCTTAGGAAACATATCTGGACGGAGTCCAGGACAAAAAATAAAACTACGCCTCGAAACAATATTTTTAATATTCACGTTAAGTCATCCAAAAATTAGCAGACCAAAATCGATTCTTCTAAAACATCTTAGGGTTAAATTCATAACGATTGTAAGTGTAAACAAGTGGCTGATTATTTCAAAATTAGTTATTACCAAACACTCGTTCTAAGTATATATCCTAGGAACAACTAGTAGAACTCTATAAGATAGTAGAACTCAATGGAAATCCAGAAAGTATTAAATGTCTAATAATATCAGCACACAACACAACTTTGATACAATTGTAGTTGGATCAGGTATCGCAGGTTTATCTGCCGCCATTACAGCTCAACAAAACGGCGACAATGTAGCAATTGTTGAAAGAGCTCCACCTGATGAAAGAGGAGGAAATACTCGTTATACTGAGAGCTTTTGGCGCATGAAAAATGAAAATGAAGTATCGGAGGATTTTGAAGATCGTTTTGCGGAAAACTCAGGTGGATGGCCAGACCTTTCGATTTTAGAAGATCTGGTTAGAGACAAAGAGAATCAACCCGCTGTCCTTAGATCGTTAGGAGTGGTTGATCCAAATTTAATAGCAACTATAGCGGAAGAAGCTCCAAAAGCTTTGAAATGGCTTAAAACATTTGGAATTAAGTTTGATTTTTTACCACTTTATTTTCTAAGCCAATCTACCACAAGAATGGGACCTATTGGCGGCGGTCTAGCACTGGTTGACGCGCTAGGGAAATATGCAGACGAAGAAGAGAAAATAACTTGGTTTTACGAGACAGCAGCAAGAACTCTCATACAAGATAACTTTGGCTCTGTATCCGGAATAAAAGCAATATCAAAAAATAACTCACCTCTAGAGCTCAAAGCAAATAATATTATCCTTGCCTGTGGAGGGTTTGAAGGTAATCCGGAGATGTTAAGTCACTATGTGGGAGCCCAAGCACAGTTTATTAGGCCTGTCTCAAGGGGCGGTCACTACAACCGTGGAGAAGGAATAAAAATGGCGTTGGACATAGGCGCTGCACCATGTGGAGATTATGGTAGTTTTCACGCACAGCCGGTCGACCCACGATCTAAAGATTGGGAGCCGGTNGTTCTAAACTATTCCTACGGCCTTCTCATTAATGACAGCGGATTAAGATTTACAGATGAAGCGCCAGCTCTTGTAGACTCCACCTATGAAGCTGTAACTCGCATAATTATGCAGCAACGCAATGGATTGGCGTATGCCGTTTTCGATAAGAAATTAGATGACATTCATAATTGGAATGCAACTGTTAGAACGCGCGTCCCGCCTCTAGAATCAGATACACTTGAGGGGCTCGCAGAGCAGATGAAGATAGATCCTGCCGAATTTTTGAATACGGTTACCGAGTTCAATAGCGCCTGCCCCGAAGTAAACACTGATTTTGATCCACTAACCCCAGATGGCTTACGGACGGAGGGATTATCAATCAACAAATCGCACTGGTCTCGGCCAATTTCTACACCGCCGTTTCGTGCTTGGCCCATTATTTGTTCAAATTGCTTCACCTTTGGCGGCCTTAAAATTGACGAAAATGCCCGTGTCTTAAATACCGAAGGCGATATAATTCCCGGTTTATATGCTGCGGGAGAAGTTGCTGGGATCTATTATAGAACGTATACTGGCGCGACATCCGTTATGCGAGGAGCCGTAACAGGGCGACTTGCCGGAGCTGATGCTGCTCTTAGACGAAATAATTNATTTAACCTGGTAAGTTNATAGGGAGCGGCCGCAATATGTCCCCTAAAATTGGTGCGTTTTTTCCTACACGAGATATGCCGAGCGATCCTCACCAAATTCGAGAGTGGACGCTAGCGGCCGAGGAAATTGGCTTTGACTACATAGAGGTATCAGATCACGTTCTTGGCGCTGATAGAGAAAAGCATGAGAATTTTGATGGACCTTACGACGTTGACGATTGTTTNCATGAAACCTTTTGCACCCTATCTTTCATGGCGGCAATCACTACCCGTGTTGGCCTTGTTAGCGGCGTATTGATCCTGCCACAACGTCAGACAGCGCTTGTAGCAAAACAGGCGGCGCAGCTGGACGTTCTAAGCGATGGCCGCTTACGCTTAGGAATTGGAGTTGGTTGGAACCCAGTTGAATATGAGGCACTCGGTGAGAACTGGAAGACACGTGGCCAAAAACAAAATGAACAAGTTCAATTGATGAATAATCTTTGGACGCAAANGACNGTAAANTTTTCCGGAAGGTTCGATACAGTNCTAAACGCNGGTATAAACCCGCTTCCCAAACAACGACCAATACCNATTTGGTTTGGCGGTCAAGCCGATGCCGCCCTAAAACGTGCCGCAACTTATGGCAGCGGCTGGATNCCGTTAGGTAACCCTGGAACTAATAGTGCTAACGCGCTCGACAAGCTTAATAAATTTCTTTCGGACGAGGGTCGAGATCCCAAAACTTTTGGAATAGAGGCGTGGATACGTTTTGGTGACGGTAGTCCCGAGGGNTGGATGTCAACCGCAAAAAAATGGCTAACACTCGGCGCAGACCACTTAACATTCTATACTTCTGGCCAAGGGGCGGGACACACAGACCAGCAAATAGAAGAAATGAGACGGTTCTATGAGGTTTGTAAGAGTTTGTAAAAAAAAGCGTTAGTCCCAAAAAGGAACTAACGCCTTTTCTTTATNNTATGACGTTATTTTTAACGATAACGNTGTGCTTGAGACCAAGCGTCCTTATAAGCATTTTGAGAGGCCCAGATTTTTCTAAACCAATCGTTTGCTTTCTTTCCTGTTTCCTCTGCCCACTCATCGGTTGCTTTCTTTGCAGCATCTTTAAACGATTGTGGAAGGTCGATGATTTCGTTTTTCTTNCTATTAACGTACTTCATCCAGTTTGGCGCGTCATCATGTCCGAGCTTCATGTAAAGATCCCAGGTCATCATTTTTCCGCCTGCAGTAATTTGCTTNTTAACCATGTCAGACATTCCGTCCCACACTTTCTTATTCACTGCGCACTCATGCATAGCGATTGGTTGATGAACCCCTGGAACAACAATATATTTTGCAACTTTTTCAAAACCCATCACGATGTTATGAGTTGGAGTTCCCCATTCTATGGCATCGACAACTTTTCTTTCTAGGGCCGGGTAAACTTCAGCGCCCGCCAAAATTACAGTAGAAGCACCTAGTTTTTGTGCGATTTCCGCCCATGCGCCTGCAGTACGAACTTTCATACCCTTATAATCTTCCAGGCTTCTTATTGGCTTGTGACTATGCGCGAAAAGCTCTCTCGGTGCCGAACCACAAGGTACTGCAGCAACACCAAATTCGGCCATACGCCAGTCCATCCACATCTCTTTTCCGCCGCCACGGAATGTCCAGTGCATCATCTTATCCCAGCTCATTGAGCCTGCGAAACCACCAAACAANATGGCTGTCTTATCCACACCCCAGTCGTATCCGGACCAGTTATGTCCAATCTGCGCAACGCCCTTTTTCACAGTATCCGTAACCTTAAGAGCTTTACCAAGCGTACCACCGGGAAAAACTTCCACTTTTACATTGTTTGATGTGAAGAGTTCCATATTAGCTGCGGCTCCTCGAGCAACATACTCAAGCATAATTCCACCACCCCACGGCGTCGCCATGTCGAGCTTCGTGGCAGCTTGGGANGTTGTNACAGCTCCNAAGCCAATAACACTCGCAAGCCCTAACTTTAAGAGACTACTTTTCATTACTTACTCCCTGTTGGTTAACCTACAAAACGTAATTTTTTTAGGCCTGGGAGATGATAAAGGTAACAATTGTTCAAGCCAGACCTTGTTGTTATACGCTTATTACAGATCTTCGAATTTAAACGGTAAATTTGTCAACGGAAAGTCTNAATAATACTNCACACAATCTCGTATGCGTTTCTTATTAGAAACTATCCCTGGTTTTCGTTTACCGGGATGTTTACCTAAATAGCTAGATATCCACCATCTACGGGCAGCTCAACGCCTGTAATATACGATGCATCTTCAGATGCTAAAAACAAAACGGCCTTGCCCACTTCTTCGGCCTCGCCTGCTCTTTTCATTGGAACATAAGCATCAAGAATTTTCTGACGATGTATTGGATCTGCCGTAACCCCCGAAGTTCGCATTGCAGGCATGATCCCCGGATGAACGCTATTTACTCTTATACCGTCTTTAGCAAACCGCACCGCACTTTGTTTTGTCATTGTTCTAACTGCCCCCTTCGAGGCATTATATCCTGGGTGTATATAGCCCTGCCCCACGACGCCCGATNTGNGANGANATATTTACTATGGCGCCACCGCCTGATTTAATAATTAAAGGAGCACAATGTTTNGTCCCTAAAAATGGGCCCGTTGCATTAATTCGCATCAAGTCTTCCCATGCCTTAACGTCGCCTTGGTCTTGATAACCACTGCCACTNATGCCAGCGTTATTAACGAGAACGTCNAGACGGCCATACGCACTATCAATTTTTTCGATAATGCTTTCCCAATTTTCTTCATTTGTAACGTCTAGCTCGATAAAAATGGATTCGCCACCCAGTTCCGTTATCTCATTAATGCGCTTTGATGCCTCATCCTCTAGGAGATCAGCAATTACAACTTTGGCTCCCTCCAAAGCAAAAAGTTTTGCTGTTGCAGCCCCCATACCGAATGCGCCTCCCGTTACGAGCGCTACTTTATTTTCAAATCGTCGCATTATCTCCCCCTATTTAAATCTGGATATTTAAGCCGTAACTAATCCACCATATTAATTTTTTATGTTCATCCGATACTAAAAAGGCAATAGATCTAATATCTGATTGAATAACGTCTCGTTTTTAGGATACTACCCACAAGCAGTTATAGACCAAAAAAAATTAAGGAGCTCTCTATGGATTTCACCGAAATTCTGTTTGAAATTGATGAAGGTGTAGCAGTCATCACCTTAAACCGACCAGAGGCTAGGAATGCTTTAGCTCCGGTGATGCGACAAGAGTTAGCACATGCTTTAAAAACAGTTCGAGAAAAAGCGGGTGAAGAAGTCCGAGCACTGATGCTCACCGGTGCTGGCGGCGCTTTTTGTGCCGGGGGTGACGTAAAGAGTATGGGTTCTCGGCTCAAATCGGCAGCCCTTGCACGAGAAGCTTTGCGCGACGACCATCAGAAGATGATAGACTTACTTAATATTGAAGTACCTGTGATTTCGTTAATCGACGGAGCTGCCGCAGGAGCTGGAGCTAATATTGCTTTAGCAGCAGATTTTGTCCTCGCTACCCCGAAGGGTTTTTTATTGCAGGCTTTTGTAAGAATTGGGCTTATTCCAGACTGGGGCGGTATGTACATTCTTCCAAGGCTAGTAGGGTTACAAAAAGCGAAGGAACTCATTTTTTCTGGTCGACGCGTTTATGCTGAAGAAGCAAAGCAACTGGGCTTAGTATACGATATAGTGAGCCAGGAAAACGCACTAGCGGAAGCAAAGGCTTTTGCCAAACGTTTTGTAAATGCACCGACAAAGGCAATTGGGTTAGCAAAAGTTATTCTGAACCAATCTTTCAACCACGACTACAAAACGATACTAGAAATGGAAGCTATGGCTCAGGCTATTTCACGGGAGTCGGATTTTCATGCTGAAGCGATAAAACGGTTCGCCCAAAAAGAACCACCTCTTTTTGATTGGGAAAGTTTTAAGTAGCTCTCAAAATAACTAGATACGTTTTAGACGCTGAAGAACTTCTTCCATCTTCTGCAAAAATGATGATCTATCGAGCTTACTAAAACTTCGCTTTTGATCGAGTATTGCTCCTGTTTCGCGGAGATAACCATTCAGATCGCGCATAGCACGAGCATTGCCAATATTTTGTTCATCAAAATGATGTCCGGTTGGCGTTATAACGTAGGCTTGATGTTTTATGCAGTCTGCAGCAAGCGGAATATCCGATGTAATTACAAGGTCACCTTTTTTAGCATTCTCTAATATCCATTTATCTGCGGCATCGAAACCATCAGAGACTAGAATGCGTTTAACTAAATGACTCTGAGGCAGTCTCATCAGACTATTAGACACCATGTAAACAATAAGATTGTGACGCTCAGCTACTCTCACAACCTCCTGTTTAACTGGGCAAGCGTCCGCGTCAACATAAATGGCCATGGAAACCTCAACCTTTTTATAACAAAATCATAACCTTATAACCGCCCGTCTTTAAAGAACTTTAATCCACCATATAGCAGCGAATGGCATGGAGTGCTAACTCCCAGTTCTTTTCCTAATCTTTTTACGTAACCTGACATACCTTCCAACTCCATTCTTTTCCCGGCCGCCATATCGTGGTACATCGATGCAAATAGGTCTGACGGTAAACCTTTAGACCACTTTAAAGAGTGCTCAATTACGTTGGGGTCGATGGCAATATTTTGTTTTAACGCTAAAGCTCGCACCTCCTCCATTAAGGCTATAGCCACTTCTAATAGGTCAGCATCGTTATAAATCTTACCGACAGGGCTTCGACACAGGCAAGATAACCCTGCATTCGTTGCTAATAGAATATATTTATCCCAAAGCGCTCCCACTATATTCTCCGTTACTTCACACTCAAAGCTAGCAGGTTCACAAATAGCTCTGAAAGTATCTATGCGCTCACTAATATCCCCAGAAAGTTCGCCAATCTTTAAACGCCCACCCGTGCTTTTATATTTTATAGTTCCTGGTGCTTCTATATAAGCAGAAGCATACGCTGCACCTCCTATAACTCGTCCAAGCCCAATTATTCTTTCCAATCTTTGCGGCCCATCCACACCATTCAAAACACTAATAACCATCGTGTTATCACCAAGTAGTGGCTTTATAACTTCCGCGGCTGTCTCAATATCATAAAGTTTGACGCAAAATAAAATGACGTCGACCACACCTATTTCGCTTGGCTGGTCTGTCGCCATTATCGATTTCAAACATATTTCGTCTCCGTCACCTTTTAATAATAAGCCATCCTGTTTGATAGCTTTTAGATGTTCCCCTCTAGCAATAAATGAAACATCTGCCCCAACTGACCCCAGGAGGCCACCATAATAGCCACCCATTCCTCCAGTTCCCATAACAGCTATTTTCATGCAGTATCTCCCTTGAAAGGATNNNATGATTACGAGCGTATTAAACTAAATCTTCAAGACTCTTGTTTTTCAATGCTAAATGGAAGGATTTCCGTCAACTCTTGAGGATGTTGGATGAAACAACATCCATTACAATCTTTTTTTCGATGATCGCTTCTTTGGTGAAATGAGAACCTTGATTAAAATGAGACCCCTTCTCACCAAAATCTTCATTTTGATCTTCTAAACCCGGGAAGAACCTCTTTTTAAATCAGTCTTGCAATGGGATCATTTGCATGGTGCTCATATCCACACCAGCTTCCATAATTATTCCTGGTTTCTTGCCATGGCATTTTGGATGACTTCCATTGAATCCAANTCCTGTANGACATAAACCCTATCATTCTGCGCATNGAATCCTTTAGCCAAAACTTTAACCCCTGCTTCTTCACGCCTTTTGACGAATGCTTCATCCATAAACACTGTCTTCCAATGTTCGTAACCCTTCAAAACCTTAAAACTGGCGATGTTAATCATGGCAACCTTTCTTCATTGATGAAGTGTGGATAATTCTGTGTGAGTTTCNCTCTNTTNCTTGATTNGGACCNGAGAAAAAGGACCTNCANTANAATANANAAGTTTCATNTNNTTTTATGTTTTGTTGATTCCCGTTGGGTGAGCCTTACCATTGATCACCAGCTTTGGGGCAACTTTGACATCAATTAACTCGGGTCTTGAGTTGAGATAGTCAGACACACTTTCAATCCGTTCTATATCCCGAACAAATTCACTGAGGCGACTAAACTGACCTAAAAAATCAGGATCTAAATTTCTGGAAATATCCAAATGATGATAAACGGTGAAGTCACAAGCTATTGGATTCTCCCCCATAAAAAATTGTTCCCCTCCATTGAGTAAGGCTCTTTCCAAGTCTGCAAACCGAGAGGACAATTCAGGAAGCATGGATTCTTTTTTTGACTCAAAATCTTCTCCGACCGCAAAATTGACAGTTGGATTAAGAGGCCTAAAAAGCTCTTGAGCACTTTCCAGTATCGCATCCGCTTTTGCGGCAACAACCGGATCTTGAGGTTCCATACCGGCTAATCTTTGAAGAAATCTCATGATTGAAGTGCTTTGAGCAATTTGATGT
>FUFK010717839.1_pt1 | contig 10272 bp, 6 predicted proteins | sample 1021851 | NCBI WGS metagenome assembly FUFK01 (sample SAMEA51879418, study PRJEB19060) | metagenome
TGCCAAAGGCCACAGTGCCATTGCTGCTAGCAGCTATCGTTCTGGTGCCAAGTTATATGATGCACGCACTGGCATAACACACGATTATTCCAATCGTCATGATGTCATTTACTCTGATATCCTGTTACCCGAAGGGAGCCCTGAAGCATTTTCCGAGCGTGAATTTTTATGGAATAAGGCAGAGCTTGCTGAAAAAAGATGCGATGCTCAAGTGTGTAAGGACATCGTTCTGGCACTTCCCAAAGAGCTGGATTTGGTGCAACAGATTGAGCTGGCAAGACGATTTGCACAAACTCATTTTGTTGATAAGGGGATTCCTGCTGATATTACAATTCATGATCATCATGATGGCAATCCCCATGCACATATTCTTATTACCACCCGCCGTTTGGAAAAAACAGGTTTTTCAAAATACAAAGCACGCGATCTGAATCCGGCTTTTGCCAAAGGATTTATTATCGAAAAAGATTATTGGGGCGAGCAGTGGCGTGATATGCAAAATGAATATTTTATTGAAAAAAATCTCGATTTGACAGTTGACCTGAATCACATCATTTCTGAACGGCACCATGGCAAACTAAAAGATACGGACAATCATTACCTACTCACCGAGAAAACCATTCTGCAACAAGCGCGGCAAGAGGTTTTGCTGAATGATATTGATAACGTCATTAACCATATTTCGGCGCAGAACAGCGTATTTACCCGACGTGACGTAGAGCGTTTGGTATTTAAAACCTTTCGGCCAAGCAACACCCCACAGAATTATTTGCACTGGGTTGAGCAAATCATGGGGCATGAGGATCTCATTGAGCTGGGAACAAATGAACGGGGGCAATTGTGTTATACCACACGTCACCAATATATTCAGGAGGCAAAACTTCGGGATGATATCGAAGCTATGATTAAAAACAAAGATGGTATTGGCGGTAAGGGCATCGACAACATCATCAAAAACTACCCATTGAGTGATGAGCAATTGGAGGCGGTTCGTTACATTACCGGAGGCTCTCAAATTTCAGTCGTGATAGGTCGTCCGGGTACAGGTAAAAGTTATTTGTTAAAGCCGATTAAAGAGCACTGCGAGCAGAACAACTATCTTGTTATCGGAGCTGCATTGTCTGGAAAAGTCGCTAAATCCCTGCAAACAGATACAGGCATTCCATCCTCTACCATTGCCTCGTTGACTTATAAACTGGCAAACCAGCAACTGAAGCTCAACAGCAATGATGTTTTGATTATCGATGAGGCAGGTATGGTAGATTTTGCCAGCATGGCACTGCTGATTCGTGAGGCAAAAAAGGCAGGTTCCAAGTTGATTCTTGTGGGTGATCCTGATCAATTAAAACCCATTCATAAAGGTGAAATTTTTAGAGGGATAGCCGCCTTAACAGGCTACATCGAGCTGGAACACATTAAACGTCAAAATGATTTGGGCGACAGGCTTGCCAGTATGAATATGGCTAAGGGCATGATTGTTGAGGCGGTAGACCACTATCATGAAAAGGGAGCGATTGTATTCTCTGAGACGACTGAGGCCGCAGCCCAGAACTTAATCCACGATTGGCAAGCTGATATTACCAATACTAATTTACAAGATTCTGTCGTGTTGGCATTCACCAGAGCCTCTGTTGGCTATTTGAATGAGAAGGCACGGTTGGCATTAAAGGAAAAACAAATACTCGGCCAGGAAGAGATCGCCTTTCAAGGGTTTAAAAAGCCACTAAAAATAGCTGTCGGGGAGCGGCTGCTATTCCGGCAAAATGATAAAATCCTTGGCGTAAGAAACGGAGATTTAGGCACCGTTCAATCCATCAAAAAAGACCAATTTCAAATCAAACTCGATAGCGGCGAACTGCTTACCATTCCAAATAGCTACAATAAAATAGATTACGGTTATGCGCTGACGGTTCATAAGTCTCAGGGAATGACTGTCAGGCATTCCAAGGTTTTGATTGACAGCAAATACTGGGATCGGCACTTAAGTTTTGTGGCCATGACTCGTCATAAAGACAGCCTTAAAATTTATGCGGACTCTATAAATCATCCAACAATTAAAGAGTTGAAACAGACCTTATCGCGAAGTACCACAAAAGATAACGTTATTGATTGGCCACTGGATTTTGCAACCCGTGCCGGGTTTAACCCGGATCAGCTCATAGGTCGTGTGCTCAATCACATCGCTGGCGTGGGGCATAAAATCAAGAGTGCGTTTAACTATGTGGTACATTACGAAGCTTATCTTGTTGATCGTCAGTTTCGAGGCTTGCAAGAAGATAAGACTGAGCTAAGGGCAAAGGCAAAGTTGATTGCGGATAGGCAAGATCAGTCAACTCAAGAAATAACTATAAGTAACTCAAAGGAGACTGTTTACAAAGAGCTACAAAAAAATCATCCTACTCTTGCTAAGTATCAAAAATTGCTTGATAAGCGTAAGAATTTAACAGGTTATTTTGCTGAGAGGATAGACAAACAAATCAATGCTTATGCCCGTGAGTTAGCAAAAGACAGGCAATTAATGAATCACTTGCAATCTCACCTACCGAGAGTTGCAGAAAAAATCAATCGTGTGAGTAGACATGCCAAAAGCCATAATCTCTAAACGACAAATTTAATCAAAGATAAATAATGTCAGTTTGCTTGCTACCCACTATAGAGATTCTTGGCTACATCTACAATTGTAAAATTATATATCTGATCTTAATCATTAAGTACCAGTATGTAATCAAATAAGTCCACGCTCATTTGGAAAACGATTGTAGTAATCCTCAACTTCCTCTTCGGTAAATCCATGCATAGGTTCCAATCGACTATCCAAACTCATGTCCGAATGTATGAGGGTTATTGTTTTATCTTTATTGATTTCAACTCTAAATGACCCCTCAAATTCACGATCATTGAAGCGTGCGTCTTTACTGAGTGGGTCATTGTGATCTAGCTCAAGCTCAAATTCAGTCTGGAGAACATACTGGCCATTAACATTTAGGGCATTCGCATTAATTTCATAATCAAGATGGCTGATAAAGATTTTCTTGGCTATAAAATAGGGTGCTCTGAAATTTATTTCATCTTGTCCTTCTTCAGAAAGAAAATCGTTAAGCAAGAATGACTGAATTTCTTTTTTCATCAAATTTAATTTTCCACAAATAGACTGGACAGCTTTTCGTGAGTGTTGAAATTGATTGATGATATTCAGCACATCGCGAAATGGAGTTTTAAATTGTTGAATGAATGAAGTTGCAATCTTCATTTTTTTTAACATATCTCGTTCTGAAGATATCATTTTTAAAAGAGCCTCTTTTGAGGGCGCGGGCTCTTTGAGATTAGATTCATAAACATTTAGATAATGCCTGTAATTGGAAAACCCTAGCTTTTTTGAAACTTCATCAAGAGCTTTACCCATTGATAAGCCTTGAATTTTTTTTAGTTTTTTTGCTTCTTGTTTAAGATATATAGGAGAAACTGGTGTAATCATAGTAAACCTCATTTTGTACTCATCAACGTTATGTCACCTGCTTCCAAAACATTGTGATCAATATCTGGTCTAATATGATTTATAGAATTTTATTCAATGACAGTACTCGTGAAAGCTTTAGTATGCAGGTGCAAGGCTTCTGTCTAACCTGTTGGTGATATTATCTCTTAAAGAAAATATGTCAAGAGATCGATTGGCTCAAACGTACTTATTCTTACTTGATGAAGAATAGGTACGCTAATCAATTAAAACCGACTCACAGCCCTGACATGCCCCAAAGTACTAGCTTTCCCGCTAGCCATTAATTCCCCGGTAGAAAAATTTTGCAGCCATGCTTCGCCCACACTGGATTCAGTCGAACTCCAATAATAGTCTGGAGCAAAAGTACTAATGCCCTGACGCTGCAGATTATTGTGAAGCAAAGTCAATTCATAGGCTGAAGGCAAATACCATCCCCCGTAACAAGTAGCTGATTCTGGAGTCGGGATTGGGCAAGGCGTTATGCCATCGCCTAGCACGCGATAATTTGCAGCCAGAAGTGCGGCAAAGGTACCTGATTGGTTGTCTATGGTTTGTTGGGCAATGATGAGTTTGGTATTGGATTCGCCTGCGTAAATCCCATCAGCGCGGGCATTGGTTACTTTATTACCACTTTCGCCGTTTCGCCATTGTATCCCTTCATTGTTATTGAGGTCGGTTTTGGAAGCAATTAATCCATGCTGTCCTGTTTTATCGACCCAGAAGATAATGCCCCCGTTATATTCTTCGCCAATGTGGTGGGTTAGAGTCGTTTTTATTTCACCATTGCTGATCGAAATGCCTTCTCCTGCTGTATAGGTTCCGGCAGGTCCTCGCTCCCCTTTTGGTCCTGCTGGACCCATTGGACCGGGTGCACCTTGGGGTATCGAGTTAATTTGCGTTTGCAAAGTACCAATTTTACTGTATAACGCCTCAATATGAGCCCAAAGTTCCTTGTCATTTGCCTGAGCTGCACATGACATCATGAAAAGCCCTGCTGTACCTATAATTTTAAGATGATTCATTTTGATTCTCACATCAATTAAGTCTGTATGAATCCATAATCTCTTTAAAGAGCATCCTTTGTGATTTTGTTACTGGCTTTGTTTCCTCCTGTGTGGTTTATAGTTCGAGTGCTTCAGGCATCAGCGATTTATCCGATGCCTGATGGACAAATGGATGATGCGTAACATTTTGGCGCGGTACTTCGGTACTGCCGCAGGCTAAATGCTTCATTGTGGTATCCAAATACCAAACCATTTGTGCTGCTTTTACTGGCGCATGGCCTGTTCGCATAATCAGGGTTTGATCTTCGGGTAAACGCATGACTTCATCCGGTCTTAATAAAGGGATGGCCTGATAGTTATAGCTTTTAGACTCGGAATAACCTTGGGTTTGGGTACTGGTGGAGCCTGCGGATACTTTCACGGTGCGTGTACCTAACAATTTACTGACATACTCCGCATCAAAGATGTCTTCGGTAGCAAATGCTATTTTAGTTTTAATGTTGGTAAAGGCTTTGGCTTCATCATGGGTGTATTGTTCATAGGTTTGGGCTATGTATTGCATGATGAGTACACAACGCACACGGTATTCGCGCAATAATTTAAGCGAACGCCTTAGCCTTTCAATACGGCCTAATGATGAAAACTCATCAATCAGGCATAACAGAGGATAGGGTTCATCCACTGGGTCGGGGATGTTTTTAATCATGACAGAAATAAGCTGCTGCCAAAACAGTGTTAGCAATGGTGAGAGCCGTTCCATGTCATCATCGGTAAAGCCTATGTAAATCGTTATTTTTTCTCGTCTTAATTGGCGCAGATCAAAATCAGAACGTGCTGTGGCTGCGTCAATGGTCGGATCATCGAATAACTCAAAATATCCCGAAAAGGTTTCAAGAATTGAGCTTCTCGTTTTTTCATGATTATTCAGATAAGAGTATCCGTTGCGATAAAACTCTGGGTCGAGATGATTGGTTTCTTCCAAGACGGAAGCCAGCCAATCATCAAATCCAGCCTGTTTGACCAAGCGATTTATTTCGCCAAGCGTGGTGGGTCTTTCAGGTGTGTCCAGCAGGTACAACACAGCCACTTTAAATAACTTACGTGAGGCTTGCTGCCAAATGGGGTCGGATTTTTTATTGTCTGGCATTAAAATATGGGCTATGCGCTGAATATCGGTCAGGCGTTGAATTTTGTCCTCGGAAATTAAGGACAATGGATTGTAGCAGTGGGTGATTCGGTTCTCATCGGCAGGTGCCCAGCAAAAGCATCGATGTCCTAATACTCGCTCACGGTAGCCTGATGTGGTCCTAAACAGCGTGAGCTTTACATCATTACACACCACCGAATAGGGGTAATTAAAAAGATTGGGTATGCCGATACTTCGTGTTTTACCGCTTCCCGTGGGCGCAAAAACCAAAACATGTTCAAAGCCGTTGGAGTAAAGTGGCGCACCGTATTTTTTACCAATAACGATGCTTTGATCCTGACGCTCGAAAAATCCAGCCTTTTTAGTTTCAAAACCATTTGAAAAATGCGCGTTACCGAGTGCCTTATTGTTGGGCTTAAGCCAATGAAACAGATAAAGCGCAATAGCCAAAAACGTCAGGATAAACACAATCCCCTCGACCGTCAGGAAAAGATGCCACAGCTCAGGTTCTTGATAACGAAGGAAGGCAAGCTCCATGAGTCCTGAGAGGCTTTGTACAGAACTTAAAAAAATCCAGCTATAAAGCTCAAATCCCAGTAGAAACACAACCATTCCACCCAGCAGAATGCTGCTGATTAGAAACGAAAGGTATCGATAAAATCCCTGCTTTAAAAAGCCAACCGCACAACCCATCAAAAGAGCGGTGATACATCCAGCGATAGCAGTTTCCCAATAAAATCCGTGTGTTAGTAAATCAACCAATACCAACGGACTTGCCCATTGAGCGATACCGGTTAACAGCACGGCCATTTGGCCGTTTATAGCAAGCCCACCTATCAAGGTAATGGCAACAACCCATGGATTACGCATGTTTATAATACACCTCCACCAAACGCCTGCCGTCAGTCGTTTTTTGTAACTGAACGATGACATCAATCACTTCATGTAACACTTTGTAAATATCAGTCTCATCCATGCCTGCAACCTGATTCAGTTTGTAGAGTTGCGCCATACGCATGAAAGCAACTTTTGGGTTATTGGCATGGATGGTTGCAAGTGCACCACTATGTCCCGTGGAGCAGGCTGATACAAAATCGAAGAGTTCTCGCCCGCGAATTTCACCCATAATAATGCGGTCGGGTCTGAGTCTTAAGGTGGCTTGAACCAAATCCTGCATGGTGATCTTCTGTGCGTGATCCCCAATTTGCTTTAATGCTTTAAGACGAACAATATTGCTGTGGGGTACATCCATTTCATAAGTATCCTCAAGTGTAATGAGGCGTTCATGAAGCGGTATTTGCCCTACACAACTGTTTAAAAAAGTCGTTTTACCTGAAGAGGTTCCACCGGAGATGATGATGTTTTTCTTCTGTAAAATGGCTTGTCTTATAAATTCCTGCCAGCTTTTAGCATCGTAGAGTTCAAGAAGCCCATCGGTTTTACCAATGCACTCCGAGTACTCCTTAACTCCTACCCCACGCGCCGATGAAAAAAATCCTTTGGCTTTGTAATCTTCGAAGCTGACCTGTTTTAAAGTAAATTTTCGGATGGATAGTGTTTCATGTAGGGAGGCTGGCGGCATCACCAGTTGAACCCTTGAGCCATCCGCCAGATTTCCAGAAAGCACGGGCGTTGACTCCGATAAAGTTTGTTTGTTTTCATTGGCTATGAGTAAAAACAAACGCCGCAGGTATTGAGACGTTAATACCGGAATATCAAAACGAGTCAATTGCCCGTGTTGCTCGATAAAAACCTCTTGGGGCTTATTGAGTAAAATTTCAGAGACGTGTTCATCCTCCAAAAAATCCTGCAAGGGAGAGAGCAGACCTGTTGCGCCGGGTGAGAAGCAGGCTTTAATGGCTTCCATATTATGCCCTCCCTGCCACACGGTAGAAATCAAGATCGTGAGCTACAAATACGTTAATGGCAGCTCCCTGATTAATTTGCAAAGTCGAGCGTGTTTGCATGTCTTGCTGTAGTGTTTGATTTGCGGCTTGTTGGAAGCTGCTGGCAATGTTCATGCGGTATTGTGATCTGGAGTTGTATTCATCCTGTCCATTAACCCCGCCTGTTGCTGTATAGGCACCCAAAACCGACAAAAGCGCACCAGTACCAAAACGCTCAAAGAAATGGCGGTCAATATAATCAGCTGCTTGTCCTGAACGACCTATTGGATCACTGCTTGGACTATTTAGGGTGACAATCACGCCATTGGTCATCTGCAGACGATTCCATACGACAAAGATTCGGCTCTGGCCTTGGGTAATTGCGGTATTAAATTGTCCGACTAGCGTGGATCCTTTGGGGATTAATAACTTGCTGCCTTCCAAAGCAAAGATATCTCGTGTTGTAATGGCTCGTACCATACCAGCAAGCTCAGAATTAATCGCCGTTTCGAGTGTTGCAGGAATCATTTCTCCGGCAGGTACTGTCATGGCTGGATGGGGTAATCGTTTTGCAGAAACAGAGGTAATGTCATTTTGCTGATTCAAAAACTCAGAATTTCCATCGCGACCTGTCAGGGTTTTGCTGGCTTGAACTTCGCCGCCCGTTGCAGTACTTATCACCTCATTACCTCCTGAATTAAAAAAGGTGGAGGGTGCATTCATTCGAGCTAGAGTTTCCTTGCTAACCGTTTGCGATTGGATGGTTTTTAGTACGGGGGGATGCCTTGGATCGCTACCTTTATAACCTGTTTGCGCTGTTGCATTTTTCTCTTTAAGGGCTGCAATCAGCTCCAGATTTTGGTTTAAAGCCATGCTTAAACTTTGTTTTTCATCGGGTTCATTGACCGAGTTTGCTTTTCGTTTGGGCAGTAATCCGCCAATACCGATGACAATACAAATGATTACAACGCCTGCGAGCAATAACTTGTCTTTCATGGCGTTGTGTTTTGGGTTTTTAGCAACCTGAGTCCGATTGCCCAGAGAATCTTCCCGCTTTTTATCATCCATACTCATTTTGGCCTCCTGTTTGCTTTGATACGATTGATTTCCGGTGCGTTAAAGACCGAAGCCGTAAGGCCACCTTGCCTTAAAGTAAATTGCGGGGCTAAACGCTGCACAACAATGTATTTCCCTTCGCGCCTTGTATTAACGGTTGATTCCTTTCCGCTTTGGTCATCCACCGCAAAAATCGCTGGAACGCTGCCTTGGCTACTTAGCTCAAAATAGGTGAACTTGCCGTCATCAAATACATGACGAGGAACAAGCTGCGGACTGCCACTAAATCGATACGCGGTGTTGACCACTTTTGGATGTATGGTTTTATTAGGAGTCGTATTTTTTGTGTGAATGGGTTGGGCTTGAGGGTATTCAAATTTCAAGGCATAGGTTTTTTTACCTGGCTCCTGCTCCAGTTTTTTAGTGCTGGTCAGGCTAAAGTAGTAGGCGCGTTGATTGGTAATCACCGTCATATTAGTTTTGGAATCAAACATCGTGGGTTTTACAAAAATCATATTCTCCAGTTGTGGGTGATAGGTCACCATCCATGCGGTGGTGTCACCACCTTCAATATCAAGAACCCGTTCTTGCTTTGCAAATTGAATTTGGGTGGTGGTAAAGGGAATGCCATGGACGGGTATTACATCGTTTTCCCGATAAACCACCTTCTTAATTCGGGTGTCGGTTGATAAGGACGTTGGGTTATTTTGAGCATAGGTGCCTAATGATAAGAGCAGAACTGCCGCACTCAACAGTATTTTTTTCATGCTTGAGCCTCCATTAAACGGGTTTGTCTTGTATAGCGCGTGACTTCAAATCCATCCCAGTTTTTCCAACGGGTTTCGGGGGAATCAGGGGGATTGGTGTATCGCCATGAAATCATGGCGTTGTAATGTGTAGAGGTGGTTTTTCCGCTGGTTTTGTCGGTGTCTATGAGACTAAAAACCACTTCTGCCAAGGCGTGGTGATCTTTATGAAGGTCTTTTTCATTCGCCAAAACGGAATCCAGAAAATTTATGCTGTAAATACGAACCTCCCTCTTGATGTGATTCCCCAAAGCATGAATGGGTGAGGCAGTATTTGCAGCATCTTGCTCTTGTAAATATTCCTTGGCCACCGTGCTGTTGGATAACAGGTGCACCAATTCAAATTGAGCGCGGTAGCTTGATACATCATAGGATTCTCGGTATTGAATGTAACGGGCGATGTCGCTTTCAATCTGTGCGCGATTTATGGGGGTTTCTTTGTTATCTATGGGTTCAACCGTAGTTACCCCATTGTCGTAATGATGAACGAGCATCGGTACTACGGTTTGATAATGCGCGAGCATCCCTATCACCATAATTGCTGCCACATTCAAGCCCATGGCTGAGAAAAATGCGGCTTGATAGCGGTTTCTGGATTGTTCGATTCGGCCAAACTGGTCGTCTGCCCAACTTCGCGCACGCTTAAAGTATTCATTCAAATTGGTTTTACTCATGATGCTCCTCTTCGCAGGTTTTTATGCAGTTGCTTGAATACATTGTGGCTGGCTTCCCCCAGTTGTTTGCCCTTTTCCATGAGACGCGATGCGTTTCCTAAGCCTTGGCGCAGGGTATTTACTGGTTTTTGAACGGAGGACTTCGAAAATCCCCATGCCCCTATACTGCCTCCAATAAAGCCTCCCACCATGGCAGAGCCAGC
>FUFK010040629.1_pt1 | contig 10270 bp, 6 predicted proteins | sample 1021851 | NCBI WGS metagenome assembly FUFK01 (sample SAMEA51879418, study PRJEB19060) | metagenome
AGCCGCATCTTGCCCAGTCATGGCATCAACGACGAACAGCGTCTCAGACGGATTGACCGCCGCAGTCAGCGCTTTAATTTCGTTCATCATCGCCTCATCGATGGCAAGGCGGCCGGCGGTATCGATGATCAAGATGTCTTGATATTGAATTTTTGCCTCTTCGATAGCGCGGCGGGCAATTTCAATTGGATCTTCTTCCACCGTAGAATTGACAAACTTAGCATTCACTTGCCCGGCGACTTGCTCAAGTTGCTTAATCGCTGCCGGACGATAGACGTCAGCTGAGACTAGCATGACTTTTTTCTTTTGCCGCTCTTGTAAGTACTTGGCAAGCTTACCTGCCGTGGTGGTTTTACCCGCCCCTTGTAGGCCTGCTAATAGATAGACAACCGGCGGTTTACCAGTCATTTCAAGCGTTTGGTTGGCGCTGCCCATCATCTCGGTCAGCTCGTCATGGACGATTTTGACAAAGGCCTGACCCGGCGCCAGCTCTTTTAGCACCTCAGCACCCAGTGCCTGCTCTTTGACACGTTTGACAAAGTCACGGGTGACAGGTAGCGCCACATCAGCCTCTAGTAATGCCATACGCACTTCGCGCAGCGTGTCTTTGATATTGTCTTCAGTCAGTTGTCCAGATCCTACGATATTACGTAGGCTCGANGATAAGCGTTCTGTTAAGGTATCAAACATAAATAACTCTCAGTTAAAATAATACAGTTAAAATAGTTGTTCGTTAAATCAGCGCTTAGTAAACCAGTTAACCGATTTATCAATAATATCAGGGTGTCTGAACATATTAAGGAATGCTTTTAGCACAAGCCCTTATGAGATGGCCACAAAAAACAGCAGATAATCCTTACTATACCATTAAGACGACACGGTACTTATGGTCGTTTTGCAGAGGTTTAAACCCTCTTGCTGCGGATAACGCGGCCACCAAGCATTTATCAAGAATAAGTAAGATGGTGCTCAATTGCCACCCATTTTATGATAAATTGGAGGATTATTCTAATCATTCCGATAATACCACTTTGGTGATACATTGAGCGGTCATGTTGCGCTCAGTATGAGATGAGGTTTTATATCTGTGCACTTTGCATTCTTACTTGCTAGCCTGACTTATATAGCGNTCAGCGTTTACATCGGTTGGGCGCTGATTGCTGATAAACCTATCTACAAAGGCCGCAGTCTAGGCTTATTGCTGCTCGGGATGGCCGCGCATGCCGCGCTACTTTATCCATCTGTGGTGACGTTGTATGGTCTAAATTTTAATTTATTTAACGTCATCAGCCTGATCAGCTTATTTTTCTTGTGTTTTTATGTGCTGTTTAGCCTGTATCGTCCGATCGTCAGTCTCGGCATCTTGGCGGCGCCNACNGCNNTGNNAGGCATGACCNNNGGCTATGTCGGCCGNGCNCCCTATCAGCCGCTAACTGAGGTCAGCTTAGGCCTAGAGACGCACATTATCCTCTCATTCGCCGCTTACTGTGTGCTCTTGATGGCTGCGGTACAAGCGCTGTTTTTACGCCTACAAATCCGTGAGCTTAAGCACAAAACCATCCATCGCTTTTGGGTCAATAAACTACCCTCCCTACAAAGTATGGAAGGTTTACTATTCGATATGATTTTAGTCGGCTTTGTACTGCTGAGCGTAGCGCTAGGTATCGGGTTTATCTACGTTGAAGACCTGATGGCACAGCACATCGCCCACAAAACCGTATTCAGCGTCCTGTCTTGGTTGCTATTTGGCTTATTATTAATAGGCAATTGGCGCGCAGGCTGGCGCGGCAAACGTGCTGCCAATATGACCATTTATGCGTTTATCTTATTGGCAATTGGCTTTGTTGGTAGCAAGTTTGTATTAGAGATGCTGCTATAGTTGGTATTTTCAAGCAGCAAACATAAAAAGGCCGCCAGTCATAATAGAAAATGACTGGAGGCCTTTTTACTGACTTACAGTGATTTCAGCACTATTTAATTAAATACCTTAATTAAACACCACGGTTTTATTACCCGCTACAATCACGCGGTTTTGCACATGCCAGTTGACTGCACGTGCCAAGACATTGCGCTCGATATCACGGCCAATAGCGCGCAGCTCCGCCACGCCCTGACGATGGGTGACGCGGTGTACGTCTTGCTCGATAATAGGCCCTTGATCGAGCTCGGCGGTAACATAATGAGCCGTCGCGCCAATCAATTTTACGCCTTTGTCATAAGCCTGCCGATACGGGTCGGCACCTACAAACGCTGGCAAAAATGAGTGATGGATATTAATCACCTGCATCGGCCAGCGTTTGACAAAATCGGACGACAATATCTGCATATAACGCGCCAATACCAATAAGTCATTGCCTACCATCAGCGTATGAATCTGCTCTTCGGCATCTGCTTTGTTGTCTTTAGTCACAGGTATATGATGAAAAGTGATGCCAAAGTTTTCTACCGCTTGGCGCAGGTCAGGATGGTTGCTGACCACACACGTAATATCACAATCGAGCAAGCCGCGCTGATGACGCCATAATAAGTCCAATAATGCATGATCGAACTTTGACACCAAGATACCGACCTTGGTCTTGATGGCATTGTTGTGTAGCCGCCACGTCATGTTGTGGCGCTTAGCAACCGTATGCGAAAAACTGGCCTCAAAGTTATCCATAATTTCGCTCAAGCCTGCCAAAGCAAACTCTAAACGCATAAAGTACTGCCCGCCCTCATGCGCGGTGGAGTATTGATCCAAGGTGATGATGTTCGCGCCATAGCGATGAATAAATTCAGATACCGCTTGGACGATGCCCGCTTGGTCGCGGCATTTAATGAGTAGCGTCGCGGTATCGATAACATCAGTAGATAGTACATTTTGAGAAGTTTTGCTCGACTTTATGCTTGCTGTAGCAGTCGTGGTATTGTCTGACATAGTGCGCCCAATTAAAAATAAAACGTAGCCTGCCATCAGTTAAAAGTATTCTAATGGCATAGCAAATCGGCTATTTTAATAGATTTTGCAAAAATTTGCTGATTGAGTTACTTGTATTTGGTTATTTAGATTATGAATGTAAAAACCCCCAACGCGGGGTTGGGGGTTTAGGCGAAACAAACTGAGAGATCAGTTAGATAACTCTTTAGTTATCACTTAGCTTAATAACTTTGGAGAAGCCAAAACCATTTTTATTAACAGAAACTGTTGACCCAAGTTCGAACGCTTGGTTAAAGTCTATAATATAAGTATTGAAGCCTGCGTTTGGCTGATTACTTGATGACTGACCATTAATTGTTACATTATAGTTTGGCGAATAAGGAGATAGAGTGACTCTAGTACGTGACTCGTTCTCATTAATTGTTACGCTTAAACTATTAGTACATCTTGCGCCACCATCACCAAACGGACTGGTATTACCAATCCAAGGTGTTATCAGGTCGTCACCACTAACGGATAAGTCGTCTACTGCTACCGGTAGCTGGAAGTTAATACTCTGGGTGTTTTCGCTTCCGTTGACAAAGGTAGAGGCGTCGAACCGTACTTTCACCCAGTTAGAGTAACGTAGTGGGTAGCGAATCTCAAAGTCTGCACGGCCTTCATCATCTGTAACAAACGAATAACCGTCATCTGAGAGCGTACCACCAATGATAGTCACGGGATTGATAGCTTCGAGTGTACCATTTAGATTTCTATCTTCATTTAAAATAGGGTCTGAGTCTTGGTCTAAAGTGTAGTTATAGTTGGCATCTTCAGTAGGATACCAATCAGAACGTAGTGGTACTGGCGTTTTTTCAGAGAATACTTGAGGCTCAGGTGTAGTGGTTTGAATCACATTGCCAAATTCATCAAGCTCATCGATATCAGCAGCTTGATAAGTCGTTGTACTATTTAATAAACAATATACGCCTTGAGCATATTCCGTTGCATAAGACTTAATTGATACCTCTTGATCCGCTACAGCACGACCAGAGCCATCCATGACTGATATCGATCCACGTACCGTATAGTAAATATCATCAGAAGATAACTTATTAGCGAATGCTAAAGTAGTATAGACCGCTTCTTCTGAGACAGTAATATTAGTGGTCTTACTACCGATATTGGCATCATCTTGCAATAAGCGTGCGTTGATAATCACACCGCCGATAGGCGAGCTGGCATTGGCTTGATAGACGACACGCGCCTCACCTCTACTATCTGTTACTGCTGTTGCAGCCGATAAGCGGCCCGCTGAAGAATCTGACGCACGACTGAATACGACCGTTTGCCCTTCGACGGGTACATCATTTTCATCTTTGACCGTCGCGACAACTTCAGTGCTGGTGCCAGGAGTGATGACCGATTTAACTGCTTGGAACAGCATTTTTGCAGGGGTCGTCGCACGGAAGCGTGTATCAATTGTCGTTTGATATTTGAGCGGACCACTAGTACCCATAGCAAACACGCCTAATACTTTAGCTTCTAATACAGCTGTGCCTGCTAATTCAGAGCGTAAGCGCACAGGTACGGTAATGATATTTTCTGCGATATCGGTAGCTCTAATTCTTCTGGTGAGAATGACATTATCACTACCATTGCCGTTGTTAAATTGTCCAAGAGTGGTCTGAACTTCAAGAGTCTCACCGATAAGGGCTTGTGCTTGTGCTGCACTATCCGCGCGAATCTGTACATTGATGGTTTGTTGCTTATTAACATCATACACATCTTCGATATCTATAAAGCTGATACCGGCTTGCGAAACTTTAACCAAATCAATGCTAGTAAGACTGCGCTGAGTATTAACAGTACCTAAAGCTCTAACAAATACACGCAGATTACCATTATTATCAAACGTTAAGTCACTCTCATTTATTTCAAAGCTGGCTTCGCCACTAGCATTAGTAATAACTTCTTCAGTAGAGATCACCTCTCCAGCTGCATTAACCAGTTCTATATCAGCATTAGCTATAGCGATTCCTGCACCATCTACTAGAGTTGTACTGATAGTAGTCGATTCGCCATCTTTGAGCTGAGTTTCTGAAGCTTCAAGCGTAATGCTTGTGCCAATCGCTGATAAGCTTAGTGATTTTTCTTCGCGTACTTGTAATGTGACATCACCATTGGCATCGTATCTTGGTGTAATAATCTTGGCATTAATAACCACACTGTGATTTAAACGAGCATCTACCGTGTTTGCTGCTAATAAAATACCAACATCAATTTTGCCTTCAGCATCAGTACTGACAACACTAGGGGTGGTTAAAGCCGCACCACTTGACTCTAAATTTTCTATGCTTAACTGTACTGGAACGTTAGCCAATACTCCGCCACTACTATCAGTTACGCGGAAGGTTGCATTGGTCTGATCACCGCCAGTATTTAGAGTCACTTTATCGGCAGAGACTAAAATCTGATAATTATCAATCGTTGCAGTGTCGACAGCTACGATATAGCTTTGTACCAATTCAGTGTTTTCAGTGGTCGTAGTCGTTGCTGTCAGTCCAATACCTTTCTCTAGAATCGCTTGATTAACATTTGCGCCAGGCTCTAGAGTCAAGTCGAAAGTAGCCACCCCATCACTGTTAGTGGTAGCAGTGCCATTGGCTGCGACACTAACGCCAGTCTCAACAGGGTTATCAACGTTCAAGCGTACAACACGACCAGCAATACTGCCTTCATTATCTTTGAGTCTTACAAACACCTTAAAGGTATCGCCTTTGGTATTGACAACCTTATTGGCGCCAATAGTTAGACTTTCTTGAGTACCAGTGATATCTGGAGTTTGCGTGTTGACTGTAGCGCTTTTAGCAGTAATGTTGCCACTAGTGTCGGCGGCTGATAAACCAACAACAAAACTGCCACCAATATCCTGCTTTTGCTTATCCGTTAGATTATTAGGTACAGCAAGAGTAAATATAGCTTTGCCTGAATCATCAGTAGTCTGGCTGCCGCCTGACACTAGCGTCACACCATTACTAGCCGCAGTTGCCGGCAGCGCTAAGAAGACTTTTTGACCCGTTACTACATTGCCTTTACTATCCTTGGCGATAACCTCAATCTGAGTTTCGCCGCCATTTAAATTAAGCGCCTTTGATGAAGTCGACGATAAAGAGATAGCAGAAGCCATAGACTGCACTTTGATTTTGACCTGTTGCTCTTTACCAGTCAGCGTCTCGGTCACTATCGCTGTCAGTGGCGCTTTGTTTAGAGCAGCTTTTTGCTCAGCATTCAGATCATTTGGTACCACTACATCGAAGCTAACTAGACCATTTGCACTAGTAGTTGCAGTAATTTTTGATGAGCCGATTTGACCGTTCACCGTTAGCAATCCTGCTAAAGATTTGTTGGTAAATTCTAATCTGATAGGTTGATTAGCGATTTGCTCACCAGAGTCCTGATCGTTTAATTGCGCTTGTATGCTAGCACTACTGCCGACGTTATTTAGAATATAACCGGCTTGATTGTCGATATTATTAGTAGCATTGAGCAGATTCAAGGAGACCGCTGGCGTAATGATAGTGACTTTGGTAGCAGCAGAATTATAGACAATACCGTTTTCGACATAAGACAGTTGATAGTTAACCCCAGTCTTTTTAAGATCAGCACGCTGGGCAGCGGTTAGATTGCTTGGTATATTAACCGCAAATAGCGCGTTACCACTAAAGTCTGTCGTCGCCGATTGCGTAACAGTGACGCCATAACTAAGTGCTTTGGCGCCTAATTGAATAGTAATGTTTTTACCTGTTACTGGTTTAGCATTACTGTCTTTGGTTGTGAGCTTGACGTTGATGTTACCATCACCACCAAACTCGCTAATGCTCGGGGTAGCAATAGAAGCAAACTGAATGCTAGTCACTGGTTGTTGAACCTCAACCTCTTGAGAAGTCTTAGATTGCGTTCCATCATTATCCGTTAGGACGGCAGTATAGCGAATTCCTGACGCAACCAATTTCTCACGCTGATCAGGCGTTAGGTTTTGGTTAATAGCAATAGTGAACTCGGCGACGCCATTACTGTTAGTAGTAAGCTCATTACCGATAATAGTAATGCCGGTACTCGTTTTATCATCTAACACTAGTTTAACTTTTCGATCTGCTGCTGCGCTGCCGTCCTGACGTTTAGCAGCAACCTGTAGCTTAAACTGCTCATCTAAGACGCTAACGATCGCCGGTAAGCTTTGCGCTGATAATTGGATATCGCTTTGACCTATATCAGAGCCAATACGGATACTTTCACTACTGACAGAACTAGATACACCTGACGCCTCTGTCATACTAGCCGTTAGTACAAACGCTCCAGCATTCTCTAATTGTGTTTTTTGTGCCAATGTTAAGTTGTTAGGGACGCGTACGGTATAGCTGACTTCCCCATTATTATCTGTAGTTTGTTCAGAGTTATTTTGCAGTGTTAATAGACCAGCCTTAGCTAAACCCTCGGGTAAGCTTGCAGTCACTTTTTGGCCTGCAATGATGCCGCCTCGTTTGTCGTTAACTCGGAAGCTAATGACGGCACTACCGCCTGAACTAGATAGCTGTTTTTTGCTGCTTTCATTAAAATTAATCTTGTACTCTGCAGCCGGCAAATACACAGCGCTAGTCGCTGTTTTAGTAGTAGTTGAACGGTTAGGTTCTGTTAAGACGACCGTATAACTAATACCTTCTTCGATAAGCGTTTTGCGGTCATCTGCGTCCACAGTATTAGCAACATTTAAGGTTACATTGGCTTGCCCTTGAGCATTTAGAGTTACTTTATTGGTATTTAAGCTGACTCCAGTCACTGCATCGTTAAGCTTGATAGTGGCTGTCGCTCCATTGATAGTCGTTGGTACGTTGCTATTTTTGGCAGTAGCACTGATAGCAATCGTTTGGCTATCACCATAAGCGCTAAGACGACTCGGACTAGTAGTTACGCTTATCGCATAATCAGAAATAGGTAGCGCTGCTTTAAACTCACCTGTAGTTTCTTTCGTTGCACCACTGTTTTCTGCAATATTGATAGTATAAGCTATGGTTTTGTCCACTAGCGCCGCACGATCAGCATCTGATAATTTATCATCTACTTGAATGGTAAAAGTAGCTAGACCATTAGTATCAGTAACTTTCTTACTGCCACCAATGATGGCAATGCCTTTGACATTCGCGATGCCTAAGCCCACTGCGACGTCTTTGACGCGAGCGCCCTGATCATTTTTTGCAACAACACTAAGCGTTGCAGTATCACCGTATACATTTAAGACATTGTTAGAGACAGAGCTAGTCGCCAACGAAGTGCTGATATCAAGCTCGCTTTCGACGACTTGCGTGCCATCGCCGCTGCCTTGCTTACTAACACGCACGGTATTAGTCTGCTCGACTTGATCATCTTCACCTTTATTAGCCGTAGCTGTTAATTTGAAACCATCATTTAACAATGCTGCTTCATCTGTAACTGCTTGCGGATTGAGTTTCAGCTTATATACTGCATTACCTTCGTTATCTGTCACCTGAGTGCTAGCACCTTCGATAGTAATACCATTACTCTCAGACCCTTCTACCATTAAGCTAACTTCTTTATTAATCATTGCCGCTGAAGTTGCTGTTTGTACCGCTTTGACCGTAACCGTAAATACGGTTTCTTCATCTGTTAACTCTATAACATTCGGGCTTACGGTGAGCTTCTGAAGAAAAAAATCAGGTTCTTCAACTGGAGTTTGTTCCTCACCATCACCATTATTATCTCCACTATTACCATTGTCACCTGTACCTGGATTATTTAAATCTGGTTTTGGCGGAAGTATATCTGTACCGCCATCGTCACCACCGCCGCCGCAGCCTGCTAAGGATAACGCTACAGACAGCGCCGTGAACTTAAATAATTTAGAGCTAAGAGGTAGTGAGCTATAGAACATATTTGGGACTCCGCACGAGCGACAATTTATTTGACAAAGCAAACACAAAGAATGAGGTACCTATGAGCTATAGGCAAAAATAAACTAAGAATGTAATAATATACTACATATTAATAGTTTGTATTGATTTTATCACAGTAACTTTACTGAATTTTGTCGAAACTTACAATCAATAATTAGATTTTAAAGTCACTTAATCATTCCCCTGTAGATGCAAATTCAAGGTATAATAAGCCCCATTGAGATCGACTATTATTGTAAAATAGTTTGAGTATTTGACTATTTTATGGTATAAATGTCGCCTTTAAATTTTCTGAATTGGTCACTCTGTTATTTGCCTTTAGATAACAGTAATGCCAGCTCAACCTTCATATAGTTTTGTTTGGTGCAAAGATGCCGCTGCTGTGTCCATGCCGCATATTCGCGCAACTTGCCCAGACTGGTATGGGACAAACCCCATACCTCATAGATTAGGAGTTCGCCATGTCTAGAGTTTGCCAAGTGACTGGAAAGCGCCCTATGGTGGGTAATAATGTTTCGCACGCGAACAACAAAACCCGTCGTCGCTTCCTACCAAACCTAAAGCATCATCGTTTTTGGGTAGAGTCTGAAAATCGTTTTGTACGTCTACGTGTGTCTACCAAAGGTATGCGTACCATCGATAAATTAGGTATTGATAAAGTGCTAGCTGATCTGCGTGCACAAGGTCAAAAAGTTTAAGTCCCATTTAAACTTAGTGCTCTGCCACTTTTAAAGGAAATTATCATGAGAGATAAAATCAAATTAGTATCAACTGCTGGTACTGGATACTACTATACGACGACTAAGAACAAGCGCACAATGCCTGGCAAAATGGAAATCAAAAAGTTTGATCCTAAAGTTCGCCAGCATGTGATCTTTAAAGAAGCTAAAATCAAATAATCTGCGTTTATATTAATCGCTGATATTTGCATAAAAAAAGGGTTTATCACATGATAAACCCTTTTTTTTGCGCCACGTTTTAGCTTTTATTACCTGTTCCTTTTAATACCTGTTCTGTTAAATGCTAACTAATAAATACTAGCTAAGCCAAACCCAGTATTGCGTTAACTATAATGCGTCGGCTCTTTGTCGTAGACATGGGCATGCCACTGGCTCATCTGCTTTTGCATAATGACCTGAATAGCGGCATGAATCATGTGCTGACCGATAGATTGCGTATCGCTGCCCAATAAGTCTTTTAGCTTATCGGAGAAATCAATCGTCATCAGCGCTTCTTCATTTTTATCCGAATCACGCAGTAATAGCGTACCATCATCAGCCTCAATCAGCTCAAGCGTCGTCTCTTTGGCAAATCCTGAAAACGGATCAGTATTATCAGTCTCCACTTCTATCTCATTATCAATATCGTATGGCATCTCGTGTTTCCTTATTATCCCGTAGCT
>FUFK010051122.1_pt1 | contig 10270 bp, 10 predicted proteins | sample 1021851 | NCBI WGS metagenome assembly FUFK01 (sample SAMEA51879418, study PRJEB19060) | metagenome
TGATTGAGTGGTGCGATATCTACACAATCCTCTTCTTTAACTATTGAGATAAGTCCCCAATCAGCTAACAAACGGGTGATGCGATTACGTCTTTGCACATCGTTGATTGTAAGATTCGCATGTTTCCCATCAAGGGCGAACAATTCTTTAAAGTGAACAATAAAATATTTTCCTTGCTTATGCAGAATGTGGCAAGATTGATAGAGTTTTTTCTCCTTTCTTGATGCAACTCCAATACGGGTCAGTGTTTCACGAACTTTCAAAAAATCATCTGGTTCATTTAACACAACCTCAAGCATTTGATCCTGAGTCCATTGCACGGTTGGTTCAACGGTCGTCGTCATCGTATTCCTCCAATATCAAGTCGTTGTTTAATAAAATTAATTTGATCAGGTGTTAATATTTTCAAAGCACTTAGTGCCTTTTCGTTACTATAACCATAGTATTGTTTGATGATTTCAAGATCCGTGACTTTATCCTTCCGGAGCCAGGGAGAAAATCTCTTCTTTTTCCTAAGTGTATTTAGAAAAAAATGATATTGAAGGTCTTTATCTAAGTTAGGAAACTTATTCATCTCATTTGCAAACATAACTGTATCAAGATGACCAGACAAACAACGATTCACAATGTATGGAGGATAATCTTTGATTACACTTGGATCTTCTTCAATCAAATTTTCTTTTGTAAAGTTGACTGAGTTCAACCAATCTTTAAGTTCTGCCATGATACAATTCTATTTTTTTGTCAATGTAAGCTTTCGCTTTGAGTAAGTCATCAAGTTCACCTTCTTGATCCTTGTGTCCTGCACGACACACATACTTGACTACGTTTCCTAAGAAAAAATCTAAGTTTTGATCTGCTATGAAATCCCAGACTTGAATCTTTCCGCGTTGATAATGTTTTGGAGAAAATTTATTCATAATACTTTGCGTGAGAACTCTATTTTCATTTCTTCTGAAATTGTCTTTCCATACTGACTCATATATACAATTATGAAAGTAGTAGTATTCAAGATTTTTAAATTCCGATTTTGCAGCTGAAAACAATTCTTCACACATCTTCACAAAAGGATCCATCGACCCCCCAACGTCAAAGAATACGATTAGATTGATATCATTGAGTTTTTCTCTCACATACTCCAATTCTAAATAACCAGCATTTTTAGCTGTACTCTTGATAGTATTATCTAAATTGAATTCGAAGTTCTCCCCTTTTCTAGCCATTTTTCTTAGTTTTCTTAACGCAATTTTTATATTTCGAGTGCCTAACTGAAGTGAATCATCAAGATTTTCATAATTTCTTTCTTCCCANACTTTTGCAGCCATACCTTTATTTGACTTGCCTCCTACCCTTATTCCGTTGGGATGATTTCCTGAATTACCNAAGGGGGANGTGCCTGCAGTNCCTATCCATTTATTTCCACCATGATGTTCTTTTTCTTGTTCNTCCAATCTTTTTTTGAATTCTTCCATCAACTTTTCTAAACCNCCTANGTCNTGGATCTTTTTNAANTCCTCAGCAGTTAAGTTCTTTTCAAATTCTTTTCTTATCCANTCTTCTGGGATNATCATTTTTAAAACATCATCCATATTTTCAATTCCTCTGAAATACACATCAAATGCACGATCAAATTTGTCGAAGTACTTTTCATCTTTCACTAAGATTGTTCTGGATAAGAAATAAAAATCGTTCCAATCAGCAAAAACAAGTTGTTTTTCCAGCGCTTTTAAAAGATCTAAGAATTCTTTTAAGCTTACAGGCACACCATAAGCTCTGACGGTATTAAATAANTTTATAAGCATTAGTTNGATTCTCTTCTAGTCATNAANGCNAGACGTTGTAGAAGCTCGACGTCNTGTTCATTTTTTAAAAGAGCACCATACAATGGTGGTACNAGATTACTATTTTTTGAAGCAATGACTTCTTGAGCTATATCATCTGAGACAATTAATTTTAACCAATCAATCAGTTCTGAAGTTGATGGTTTCTTTTTTAAACCTGGTACTTTTCTAATATCAAAGAAGATATCCATTGCATCTTTCAATAATTTCTTTTTGATTTTTGGAATGTGTACTGAAATTATTTTTTCTAGTACATCTCTATCGGGAAAAGCTATGTGGTGAAAGAAACATCTTCTTAAAAAAGCGTCAGGTAAGTCTTTCTCATTATTTGAGGTAATAATTACAAGCGGNCTATGTTTGGCTTTAATTGTTTGATCTAATTCATAACAATAAAATTCCATTCGGTCTAATTCTTGCAANAAATCATTTGGAAATTCGATATCAGCTTTGTCAATCTCATCCACAAGCAGAACAACTTGCTCATCGGCCGTAAAAGCATCCCACAATTTTCCTTTATTTATATAATTTGCAATGTCCTCTACTTTCTTATCTCCCAACTGAGAATCTCTCAAACGTGANACGGCATCATACTCGTAAAGTCCCTGTGAAGCTTTTGTTGTAGACTTAATATGCCACTCAATTAATCGCATACCTAATGACTCAGCAACTTCAAGAGCAAGCATTGTTTTCCCCGTGCCAGGCTCTCCTTTTACAAGAAGTGGTTTTTCCAAACTTAAAGATGCATCAACTGCAAGTTTAAGATCTTCTGTCGCTATATAGCTTTTTGTACCTTGGAATCTCATTTAGACTAGATTAGAGTTTATCAAATTATATGCAAATGTTACTAGCAGATTCTTGTTTCAATATTACACATGACAGTTTCATGAATGATTTAGATGAAACAATTCAAAGGGCAGAAAACCATAAAATAAAATATTTTTTTGCCCCAGCATCAAAAGAATCTGAAATTGAGAATTTATTGCATTACTGCAAAGTCTATGAGGATAAAGTTTATTGCTCTATCGGTATACACCCTCATCATGCTTCTGAACTTAAACCAGACACTATTGCTAATCTAAAACCACATTTNGACAGTAAGTATGTAAGATCNNTTGGAGAAGTAGGTCTAGACTATTTTAGAAACTTTCAAAGCNCACANATTCAAATAAANTGTTTTGAAACTTTTGTTGAGCTTGCAATTCAAGAAAATTATCCTTTGTTTTTACATCATAGAGAAGCTTTTAATGATTTTTACCCCATNGTTAAAAGTGCTNTTGGTAAGGTGCCTCAAAGTATTGTGCATTGTTTTACAGGCAATAAGAATGAACTAAAAAAATTTTTAGACCTCGGTTTATTTATTGGCATAACTGGATGGATATGTGATCCAAAACGAGGTCAGGAATTAAGAGAAATTATTAAATATATTCCTCTTGATAGAATGTTACTTGAAACTGATGCTCCATATTTGGTTCCTAAAGATATAGAATCCAAACCAAAAAATCACAGAAATGAACCTATGTATCTAGCACATATTTTATCTGTGGTTTCTCATCTAATTAAAGAAGATAGCAAGATAGTTGCACAACAAACAACAAGTAATTTTAAAAAACTATTTAGACTCTAAGAAAATTGGAATTAATCTAAGTGCAAGTGCAGCACTAACGAAAATTGCAACAGCTGATAACAGTCCAAATAATACAGTTGGATTAAAATTAGAAAAAATGAATACCAAGAACCCAACAATTACTGTCATGGCCGTAATCAGTACAGCTTGACCGGAAGAATTAATTGTATTTATTTCTGCACTGCTTCGTGAAATCTTTTGCTCTTCACGAAAGCGCCAGGCAATATGAATTGCATAGTCAACTGACATACCAACTGAAATTGAAGCAATAGTTATGGTCATAATATCTAAGGGAATAGAGAAAAGACTCATAAAAGAAAATACAAATCCAACTGCGACTAAAGGCACAAAAATTACTATCAAAGATGTAAGCAGTGATCTAAATAAAATTAATAACATTAAGAAAATTGCACCAAATACAAATGTTAAAGACGTAATTTGGGATCCAAAAAGACTTTGAAGCAAATTATTATAAAGAACACCAAGTCCACTTAATTGGTACTCGACATTAGTGTCTTTTAATTTATTAGCTAAATAACTATCAATTTTCATTAATAGATCATTTCTGTTTATGTCTTTATAACTATCTATAATTCTAAAAGTAATCCTGGCACTTCTATCATCTGGGGATATGTAACTATTCAGAACATCTTTAGCTTTATCGTTAGTAAGAAGTGAATTCTTCACAAATGCTAGTTCTAAATCCCCCATTTCATTAAAATCATTAAGCTTTTCCGCTAGGAGAACACCATTAACGATACTCAAATCTTTGCCTAGTTCAGGAAACTGATTCAAATCAGATTGGATGCTTTTCAATAACCTCATATTCTTTTGGCGCCACCAATATTGGCTGGTTTCAGAACCCTCACTAAAAAATAAATCATCCTCATCGATAAATATTTCTTCTTCAGGAAGTGTAAAAACTATATCTATTGGGGTAGTGCCGCCTAATTCTTCGTCTATAAATTTCATACCTTGATGGATCTCAGTAGACTCATCGAAGTAATCAATAAATTTATTTTCAACTTTCAGTCCAGAAGATAGGTATATAAAGATTGGCAAAAACAAAAAAATAAGTGGTACTCCAAAATTTTTAAATAAATTTTTTGTATTTAAATATAGGTATTTGTAATAAATTTTTGATAGTGAGAATTCTGCTGATTCAGCTATACCTCGAAGACCGATAAGAGCTGGAATAAATACAAAAGAAATCAGTAAATTAATGATAACGCCCACTGCCATCATTTTTCCAAAATCTATTACTGGTTGAATATTGCTTAATATCAATGACAGAAAACCAACCATAGTAGTTAATGCTGTGTAGAGACAAGGAATAAAAATTTTTGCGAGGGATTCCTCATAAGAAAATTTTTTAGTTTTTCCTTCTTTGAGTTTGACTATCATGTGCACTGAAACAGCCACCGATGAAATGAACAATAAGGTTAGAAAATTTGATGACACAATACTTATGGGCCAGTCAAAATAACCCAATAAGCAAATCGTTATGTATATAACTAAAGAGGCATTAGACATAATTACAAATGCAGACCAAAAATCTCTAAAGAAAACTATAAGTAGAACGAAAAACACCACAAAAGTAAGGAAACCAAAAGTTAAAACGTCATTTTTTATATAAGCAATAGTGTCCGATACAATCATCGCTGGTCCCGCAAGAAAACTTTCAAAATTTTTATCTTCTTTGAGAATATCTCTTATTTGTTTGACGGTGATGTCGTAGTCTTCTGCATCATCTAAATTTATTTGCATAGCAACTGCTGTGCCAAGATTATTAATGATCAATTGATTGAATAGAGGACTTTCGATTAGTTCTTGTTTTGCACTAATTAAATTTAGATCGTCAACTAAAAGATATTTATCATTGGTAGCAGATTTAACTAGAGAGAGTTTTGGCTGTTCAAATAATGGTGCATCAAGTATAGATATGACGTTTGATACATTAATGACGTCTTCAAGCTTGGCTTCAAGCTTTCTAAGATTAATAAGACCCTGATTTGAAAATATATCTTGATCTATCAGGGCAACAACAAGAAAATCTGAAGAAGAAAACCGATCATTCATTTCCTCATACAATTCATAGCTTAGATCATCTTCAAGAACTAGTGTTTCAGATGAGGCATCAAATCGAAATTTATCTATCCAAGAAAAAAGAATAACGCTCAGAGTTACTAAGACAAAGAGGGCAAGATTTTTATTTGCAATTATTGATTGAAAAAAAAATTTCATTTGTTTTTTGCACAATCTGGTGAGGGAATATAGTCAGATGACTCTTTCCACTGGGATACTGTTTTTGAAACTATCGAAATAGCATGAATTTCCTTCACAAAATTTTCTAATGCTTTATAAACAAGTTGATGTCTTTTAATCAGACTAAGGCCCTCAAAATCATCTGATACTACAATTATCTTTACGTGTGAAATAGCTCCACTATAGCCTCCGTGATTAGGGCTTTCATCGATTATTTCTAAATGATTACATGCAATATTTTTAGAAAGCTTATTTTTGATTTCATCAATCATCTTTTGTCAAACCTTGTGATTTATTTTTTCTTGAAATGGGTAAATCGTTTTCATCAACAATTTCATAATTTGTAATTACTCTTGCCCTACGAACATGTTCTTTAAAAAAATATTTTATTGCTAGGTAGCCAAATATGAATCCACCTATGTGAGCAAAATAAGCTACACCTGTATATGAACCACCAGCTGCCGAAATAAATTGTCCAATAATCCACATTAGTAGAACGATATTAGCCGGAACTTTTATGAATTGAATAAATATAAAAAACCATAAAAAAACATTTATCTTAGCCTTAGGATACAGAACATAATACGCCCCCATGATTCCAGCTATACAACCACTAGCTCCAATCATTGGTACATCTACTCCACCAGAAAAGAAAGCTTGTAGGAATGCAGCAGATACCCCTCCAAGAATATAAAAGATTAAAAAGTTAGTTCTACCCAAATAAGATTCAATATTGTCTCCGTAAATATATAAAAAAAGCATATTTGAAAGCAGATGCATCCAACCCGCATGTAAAAATGCAGAAGTTAAAATTGTGTGGAAGTTTTGCATTTCAAAAAATACACTAGGTTTGACTCCGAANTCATTCACTAACATCTGGTTAGCTGTACCAGTCAGTGATAATTGATAGAAAAATACGAGGAAATTTATAGCAATTAAAGACCAAGTTAAATAAGGTTTGCTGGGCGTTGGATTCTCGTCTGAGATGGGTAAAAAAACAAACATTATTTCAATGGAACTAAAGAGTTTATAAACTGCTCAGCCACAGTATCCCAAGTATAAGTTTTTGAGGAATCAAAAGTAGTTGCTCTATCAACTTGTAATGCTCGATTAACTGCATCTTTTAAATTTTTATCATCTAATGAGCCATTCACACCCTCAATNACAATATCTTTTGGGCCAGTAACATTGAATCCTGCTATAGGTGTGCCACATGCCAATGCTTCAATTAATACTATTCCAAAAGTGTCAGTTAAAGATGGAAAGACAAAACAAGCAGCATCTCTATAATAGTCAGCCAATTCTTTACCTTTTTTGAATCCAACAAAATCAACATCTGGATACTTTCTTGCATAGGACTTCAAACTTGGCCCTCCTCCAACAACTACTTTTGGTAATTCGGAAGGCATTTTTAAAAATTCTTCAATATTTTTTTCAACTGCAACCCTTCCAACATACAACAAATATTTCTGTTTTCCGCCTTCAGGGCATGGATAAAATATTTTTTCATCGAAACCACGCGACCAAAGGACTAAATCTGTAAAACCATCATCCTCAAGTTCTGCTTTATGACTCTCTGTGTTAACAAGAGTTTTTGCTGCGGAATTATGAAACCATTTTAGTAGCCCTTTCGTCACGTCTAAACCTATACCAAACCTCTCATAGACATATTCAGGAAACTTTGTATGTATACAGGTTGTATAAGGTATTTCATGCTCTAAACAATAATGTCTGCCCGTTACACCTAAGGGACCCTCAACTGAAATATGCATAAAATCTGCGTTGGATTTTTCAATTTTCTTTTTTAAATCCCAAAAATTCCAAGCTACCGAGATTTCAGGGTAGTTTGGTAATGGGAAAGTATGAAACATACCAGGATGGATAACATCAACCGCAAAATTTTTCTCTCTCAATTTCTGCACAACCGTTGTCATGGTTGTTACAACACCATTGACTTGAGGTTCCCATGCATCTGTAATAATTAAGATTTTTTTCATAACTTTGCTACTGTATTCACCCTAAAATTCTCATCAACTTTAATTAATTTTATAGTTCCATCCATCTCTTCAACTATAGCAGAACATGATTCTACCCAATCGCCAGTATTCATATAAATGTGTGTTTTAAATTTCAAGATCTCTGGTCTATGGTTATGACCGCACATCAGACCATCATAATNACCTTCCTCGCATTCTTTTTTNACAAGCTTTTGAAANCCACTTGCACCTGAAACAATTTTTTTGGTTAAGTTTTTTAAGTATTTCGATAATGGTCGGTTAATGTAAATCAAGCCGTCGTAAAGCAGTCCTCCAAATTTTGATAACCATTTCGCGTTTGAAGTGACGACATCATATTGATCCCCATGCAAAATTAAAAATTTTCCGTATTTTTTAGATACAAAATCATGTTTTTCTTTGTGTTCAAATTTATCCAGTGACTCAATTATTTTTTTATGCGTGTTGTCCTTTGATTTAAGTTTCTTAATGAGATTCTTATCTCTTAATGGGTCATCATGATTACCTGATATATAAAACACATTAGTGCCTTCTTNATGCTTAGCTTCAAAAATATTTAGAACCCTTTGATGTTCTTCAGGCCAGTAAAAATTGTCAGCCATCGACCAAAAATCAATAATATCGCCTACAAGATATAAGCTTTCACATTTTACTGATGATAGNAATGATTCTAGCTTTCCATTTTGACANCCATTGAATCCAAGATGAATNTCTGAAAGAAAAATAGATTTGTATTGATTATTATTAGTCATGTAGCATTATTTTAATCTATGTCTATAAAACAAAAAGAAGAAATTACTATTTGGGCCTTCAAAGATGGAAAAAAAGGCCATGAAAAGCAAGTAGAAGCCCTTATTTCAGAAATTAGCCTATTCAAAAAAATTGACCTCCATCAATTCACTTCTTGGGAAAATCATAATTCTGTACCTGACATAATTATTGGTGCTGGAAATGATACTCATAAACATATGCTCACAGCAAAAAAAGAACATCCAAAAGCTAAGACTATTGTTTTGATGAAACCCTCATTACGACCAACACAATGGTTTGATATTGCCATTGTTCCTGACATGGATACGTATTATTTGGGAAAACCAAAAAATGTCATAACCACTAAAGGTGTTTTATCAAAATACTCAGATTTGAAAACAAAACCCAAGACAGGCCTGATAATAATTGGAGGAAAAAGTCGACATTATCACTTTCGCAAAAATGTTGTTAAGCAACAAATTGAATGGCTCGTAAATGATCTTTTCAAAGATTATCAATGGAAAATAACTACATCACCGAGATCTCCGAATTTAGACATTCCAGTACACTCTGGGAATGCAAGTTTTTTTAGTTGGAAAGATACGCCTGAGAATTGGTTATCTGAAGAAATAAAACAGAGCGAGATTACTTTTTTAACACCTGAGAGTGTATCAGTACTTTATGAGGGTTTATCAACGAATACAAAAGTTTATGTTTTTCATCACGAACATCACACTGATGGTCAATACTCAACCAAACGAAACACAAAAGTTACGAAAAATATCGATAAGTTAAAAGATTCAGGTCAGATAGGTTACATCGATTCAAAGAGATACCTTTTATCTAGATCTATTAAATCCGCAGATTTGGTTCATCCAAAGATTAATGAACCTTTATCTGAGACAAAANAAGTGGTTCAAAANCTATTAGAAATTTTATGAAAATACTTCACTTATTCTCTAGTAAAGTCTTTGCCGGTCTTGAAAGACATGTTGAGGAGCTATCATATGAACAGTCTAAGAGTCACCAGGTTGTAGTCATTGGTCCAGAAAGATTCAAAGATAAATTTAGGGCTAACTATACAATAATTAATACCAATCAATGGCGCTATTCACCACTACTTTGGCTTGAATTACGCGATGCAATGGCAAGAATTAATCCTGATGTAGTTCATACTCATGGTCAAAAAATGACAAATATTATTAAAACTGATTCACATTTTTCGACCATTCATGGAACAAAGAAAAACGTGGCGGCTTTTAAAAAGTCACAATTTATTTTTGGGGCGAGTAAAAAATCTTTAGAAAAAATACCACAACAAAAATCTATGGTTTTAGAGAATTGGGTTGATGAAAGTAGATTTTGCAATTTTAAAAAAAAATCCCCTGAATATTTTTTATATTTAGGGAGGTTTGAGCCAGTGAAGAACCCAGAAAGACTTATTAGAGCTTGGAATTCTAAGTATGGAAAATTACTAATGGTTGGGAGTGGTCAATTGGAAAATAATCTAATAACTTTAGTAGGAGAACTGGGATTAAGCGACTGTATCAAAATTCAATCAGAAACCGAAGATATTGGCTCAGTGCTTAGTAAGGCGCAAGCATTGTTAATTTCATCTGATAGAGAAGGATCTCCAAAAGTCTTATACGAATCTTTATATTGCAAAGTTCCTGTTCTATCTACAAATTGTGGAAATATCGGTGATGTTTTACCAAAAGAATGTGTTGCAGATGCCAATGATGAATCATTTAAGCTTTTAATAAAAAAGTGGATGG
>FUFK010781411.1_pt1 | contig 10270 bp, 10 predicted proteins | sample 1021851 | NCBI WGS metagenome assembly FUFK01 (sample SAMEA51879418, study PRJEB19060) | metagenome
ACTACTATATCAGCACNNTNATTCAAATNNNNGCGNTTCAACAATCCCAAGAGATACAGCGTCAACCCCGATGATTAGAGCCGTGTTTTCTCCGATGATTTCTTTCAAGCGAGTAATACCCTCGTCGAGTTCCCCAAAAGCATTCGGTTGTTCGACATAAACCGCACAAGCACCTTCAGCCGAAGATGCGGCTTCTAGGTTCACTCTACCATTTGAATCGTGTTCTAGTGTACGCAATTCTATTCCGACACCTTGGGTGTAATTCTCGATTACAGACAATCGATGAGGAGGTACAAATTGTGAGACGTAGACTACTCCTTTCTGAGTGGCTTTGCGGCCTTTTACTCGAACCGCACAAGTAATGGCTTCTGCCGCGGCTGTGCTAGCATCATACATCGATACGTTTGATACAGGCAACCCGACTAATTCTGACACCATTGTCTGGAATTCCCACATAGCCTGTAGCATTCCTTGGCTGACCTCTGGCTGGTAAGGTGTGTAGGAGGTCAGGAACTCTCCACGAGTTGCGAGCATAGGCACCATAGTTGGAACAAAGTTTCGAGCCAGACCAGCAGAAAGGAAGGATGGTCTGGAATCAAGATCTATATTGGCTCCGAGTAAATGTTGTGCATCTGCCCAAATTTCCTCTTCGGATTGGGGTTCCCGCAGAGGTAATCGATCAACTCTACGGACGCCTTCTGGTATGTCTGAAAATAGATCATCAATCGACTTTAGCCCCATAGAATCAAGCATCTCTTGCTCTCTACCTAGATTTGGTAATTGGTCCATCCACACGCACCTCTAGCCCTTGGGCGGTCCTGCTGAATTGCGGGTGGTGCTTCAATGGTTCGTTCAACAATTCAAACACTACTTACCGACACACTCTTAGGTTATGGAAGAAAGTCAAGCATCGGTGATACAATGAAGGTCGCTGTTAGCGCGCCCGATAGGTTCGTTGCTCCGTATATATTGGATATGCTTGGAGACTCGGCTGTAGAGATTCTACCTGAGGCTATGGAAGACCAAATGACGCTGGATGCACTGCTAACATCATGTAATGCAATTGTTCACATTAATTCCAAACCATTAGACTCTACTTTCGGCAGAGACGACCGAGAAACATTACTTCGAATGCGGGAGCAATCAAGGCCAATTTTAGATGCGGTCGACCGGCATGGAGAATTACATCTAATCATTGTTGGAACCCTCAGAGTACACCCCCAGTGGGAGCCTGATGAGCCATACTATGGTTACGATTCTACACTCGCTCCAAGAGATACTGCTGCTGAAGGGCAATTATGGATGGAAGAGATGGCGCTTGAGCGAGCGCAAGCCGAGAGGCCTGTCAGCATCATACGCGCTTCAAACGTACAAGGAGTTCTTCTCGATGGTTCAGAAGCCAATGGATTACTACATCAATGGGCAATGGAATGTATGATGGGTTGGATAAACATCCCAGGAGATGGCTCTGATGTCAAGGATTTTGTTCACGTCCAAGATCTTGTGACGATAATCGGAGCTGTATTGGAGAACCCGCCACCTACTCGCGAGAGCATCTCCGTTGGTTCTGGCAAGGCAATCAGCATGGCTGACCTTGCTGCGATTTACAATCAAAAGACTGGATGCGAATCTGAATATGGACAGGATGATTCACAAGAAGTATTCGGAATAGTAGACGCTAGAGACCTAGAAATGAGATTTGGTTTCTCGCCAGAAATCAGTCTTGAAGAAATGCTACAGGAAGCTTTCGAATTCGCCGGTCATTGAGCGTACAATTCGAGTCTCTTTCTAATTCCATTCCACTTATGGAGTGTTAGAGATAAGTCAGAATTATGATTTGGTCTGAAGGATGAAATGTCGGCTGACACCTTGAGGTGTATCTCAACTTCTCCAACTCCATCTATAGTTCCAATTATTGTCTGGCCCCCTCGATATTCATCATCAATACCAATCGAGAAGGTTCTCTCAATTTTGTCTACGCGTACCGATGCTTGAGCGATTTGTCCCATTGCCGCCTCGATAATTTCAACTTGGTCGTTTAGGAAGCGTGATTCATTCAATGCTGTAGAAATTGCAACTAAGTCTAGACCGGTCGGTTCGGTAGTAACCTCTGGTTCTTCTGGTTCAGGAGTTTCTTCAACAGCAACCTCAGGGGTTGTATCGGCTGTGGTCTCATATGTTGGAGAAACTGTATCTAGCACTACTTCGGCAGCATGGTCAACAACGGTATTGACTGCCGCATCTACGATTGCCTCTTCTGGAGTTTGGGCGTCTAGGCCAGCCTGGGCTGCTACTGTTGCGGCTCCTACACCTACTGCACCAGCCACAGCGGCGGCCTTGGCCAAATCCTCCGCTGGAGGAAGATTCTGGACCAAAGTTGCCAAGATTGAATCCGCATTACTTGACCACATTCTCCTAGCCGGAGATTGGAAAAGGAACGGTAATTCACGTATCTTTTCTTCAGCCATTTCATCCGCTGCTGCTCTAACCTCATCTATGCTCTGATTAGGATTTGAAAGTAAATTTTCAAGGTCGTTGGTAAAGTTAGGGCCAAGATCTGTCATCATCTTATCTACAGAGTATAACCCCTCATCGGAAGTAGATTTTAAATTAGATTCATGAGGCTCGACTGGAATTGGAGTGATTTCTTCCTCTTCAGCCAAATCAACGCTGAACTCAACATAAGCCAATTCATCTCCGGAACCCTCATTCATTCTGATTGTCCAATCTCCCTCTCCTGGATTTTCGAATATGTGAGTTCCAATAGATTGCCCCGCCATATCAAAATACGAAACTCGGTTGTATCTATTTACTGTTGAATCTCCATGCTTTATTTTAGCAGGCACAACACCCAACCATGAATCAGAACCTAATGTAGGTCCGGTGAAGTTAACCGAGATTGATTCGTTTGACTTGTATCTTGCTTTTTGGATTTCAATTCTGATATCTGTTGTTTCTTCATTTTCTGCTTCTTGGGCAGTTGGAGTTAACCGATCGCCAACTGCAGTAATCGTGAGCATACCAACGCCCACCCACCTTCTCGTGCCTAAGGGAAGACCTCCAGCGGAGGGAGGTCTAGTCCATCCACCATCATAGTGATCTTTACTACCATCTGTTCGACGTTTATGCAAGCTCCAAGACTTAGCGCCTCCAGCTGACATATTGTAGAAGTAAAGAGTATGGCCTGAGGGCTTTGAAAAACTTGGTTGCCCGTTAATGTCTTCTCCGCGAAGATAACCGCCGTTGTATTCTGGAATGGTGTGCCCTTGAATAGTAATTTCATTGATATCTCCAGTGATTCCTCCGGCTTGTCCGCCTCCTGCCAAGGCTAGAAGTTCAGCGAGATCTAGAGTGTTGTCACCGTCGCTATCAAGAGCTGAGAAAACTGCTCTAATTATTGCATCCGGGGCATTTTGGCCTGTTATTGATGCTATAGCTCGCCTGAATTCATCGGGGTCTAAACTTCCGTCATTGTTGATATCGAATTTGGCAAATATTGCCTCAGCACTAATCCCTTTTTCCTGGATAATCTCTTGCAGTTTCTTAAGTGCGACCGCTTCAAATCTTGCACTCATATGCTCACCTAATTATTCGCTGGCCAACAATGGTCATGAGTATTACGCCGGCGCAGAGGTAAATTCTCACGGAGAATTATCTACAGAATTAAACGAAAGGAGGGCGTACTACTTCTGCCCTTACTCGCCTTCTTGGACTGGCCTGAATCCAAACCTCAGTGCCAATTTCGACATTGTCGAGGTAGGCCATGGCTATTCCTGTCCTCGATAGAGAAGGGGAAGGGCAGCCACTAGTTACGTATCCGATTATTTCTGAATCGTCGTCATCAGAAGATTTGACAGCGTGACCTAATCGAGGCGCAGGGCCTCTGTCAAGACATCGAATTCCATGCCACTTTACACCCGACTCTAGTGAAGAAAGAACGCGACTACGGCCAACAAAATCGTGTTCCATATCTAGGCCAAATGGAACCGCTGTCTCTGCTGTATCGCGGGCAAGGAAATTTGAGGGTAATGATTCATCAGGCTGAATTCCTAAACCCGGCCATAGGAAGTCTTGACCGGATAATAGGTAGCCTTTCTCAAGCCTAAGTGTGTCTCTAGCACCCAAACCAACCGGAACCAAACCGTGATGCTTACCAGACTCCAAAAGCAGATTCCAAAGTAAGCCTGCCTGTTCGTTTGGAATAAAAATTTCAGCACCACTCTCACCAGTGTAGCCCGTGCCCTGAATCCAACCGGTTATACCCGCTTCATTGGGCGCTATTTCTTGACACTTGAAGCGCCCAATGCTATTTTCTCCACCCAATGCAGCGGTGAGAATTTCTCCGGAATTCGGCCCTTGTAGAGCAATGATACTTGTCTCATCTGAAAGATTCTCTACAGTTACCGAGCCATCATCAGGTAATAATTCACTAAACCAATTCCACATGGTTGGAACCATGGAGGCATTNGGNACNCCCAATACACAATCATCTGATTTTATCGCAAAAATCATGTCATCGATAATTTGGCCCTCATGATCAAGAAAATGTGTGTAACCGCAACGGCTTGGAGCAAAGGAAGAAACTCTCTGAGTTGATATACTCTCGAGCCATTGTCTAACTTTGTCGCCTCGGAAGGAGAAGAAGCCCATGTGTGAAACATCGAACATTCCTGCTGAAGATCTACAAGCTAGATGTTCCTCTTGGATTGAGCTATACCATATTGGCAATTCAAACCCATGGAAATCAACCATCTTTGCTTCTGATTCTAGATGGCAAGCATACAACGCAGTACGCACGGGTGGACTATCTGACACGAACCTTTGCGGAAGCGATAGGTGCAATAATCTCTCTATTGGCAAATTAGAGAGTATTGGCTCTTATTCTGCAAATTTTGACCAAACAAATAGGACAAAGTTTTATATCTGATGGGCGGCACTATACAACCAAGAGTTAACATGAGTGAACGAAGCACTAAGAGCCGACAAGCCAAGGAGAAGAGTACTATGAGAAACACAAAGAGAAAGAAGCCATTTGTAAGTGGAGTGCGGCCCTCACAGGCTAGGAATACCGAGATTGTATCAGGTGCCTGCGAAGTTTGTGGAAGTGACGAGTGGGACACGGATGTAGTACGTGGTGAAACCAGTTGTGCTGTTTGTGGATTTGTTGCAGCTCAGAATATGATTGACCCTGGGGCGGAATGGGTGAATCACTCCGATGCGGCTGATCGCAGTAGAGTCGGGGCACCGACAACTCTGACGATCTCTGACAAAGGACTCTCTACCGAAATAAGTCGTATTGACTTGACTTCAGGTGCTGCAAAGCGCCATGGAATGACTGGAAAGGCGGCTCGGGACTGGCGAAGGCGTCAGCGTATTGACCAGAGAAGTAAGACAAGAGATTCGCGTGCGCGCAACCTAACGACTGCAATGCAGTTCATACGTGATCGTGGAGACTTGCCACCTCAGATTGAACAGCAAGCGGCTTCGCTTTACCGTCACTCTGTAGAACGTGGCTTGGTAACTGGCCGAAGTATTCGTGGAGTGTCTGCTGCTTGTGTCTATATTGCTGCCCGTGAAGCAAGAATTCCTCGTAAAATCGAAGAGATAGCGGAAGCATTCGATATGAGAACCGAAGTAGAGGGAAAAGAGCTGAAGAGGACCATTCGCTTGGTTGCCAGAAACCTCGGCACACATCATATTACAGGGCCGGAAGAATACTTCGAAAAGTTCCATTCTGACCTACAGCTTCCCCCACCTGTTTTAGGGGCGGCTCGAGACATGTGGAAGAAGGTCGGAGAAGACCTATCTTGGCAAGGAAAGAAGCCTTCTGGTATTGCTGGAGTAATTCTCTATCGCGTCTCGCAAGAGAGCACTTCACCAAGAACCCAAAGTGAAGTCTGCAAGGTATCGGGAATCAGTGAAGTGACTCTTCGTGGATTGCTAAAGATCCTCAAGCAGCTTGCGCCTCCGATTGAAGCTTGATGGTGGACGCTGGGGGATTTGAACCCCCGGCCCCCTGGTTGCAAACCAGGTGCTCTTCCAAGCTGAGCTAAGCGCCCCGTGAGCCTGCCGACCAAGCAGGGGTTCTTGAGTTCGACCGTTNNAAAGTAAGCCTCAGTCGTNGCTTCGAGGAGAAANCAATAGCGAGNCNAGNAAGATGGAAACTCCNGCTGTAATCACTACAANNCCTCTCAGAAGAGATTCTGANTCCTGTGNTTCAGTATGGGTGTGCGGCCCTTGTGGACCAACTGNGTTTTGTTGACTGTGGTCGTCAATAGAGAATACAGCATAAAATGNAGTATTTGTTACTTCTTCGTAATACTTGACCTGATGAATCATTGATATGTTTCCAGGGAGTAAGCCATTTTCAGGAGCTAAAAGAACAGTTGCAGAGGTGTTACAACTCTCGTCGACCTTATGGCCTGTCTCATTTAATTCACATGAAGTATACATCCAATCAGTGTAGATATCATCTATAGAATCGAATGAACCATCGGAGTCGGCATCGATTAGAATTCTGTGGCTTGCATTCTCTCTCGAGTCATGATTACGGAAGAAAATTGAATCGGTTTCGACGAGTATGCCTGCATCAATAGACGAAGGAGTGGCGCCTTCCGAGCCAAGGATTACTGTGTACTCCTTTTGGTCATGAGCAGTCACAGAAGAGCATACTAGTAGGCTCAATGTAACCACAACAAGCAACCAGCCAGTACGCTTCACGACTCTCCGTACTGTGGCAAAGACTTCAACATGACTCGGACCTTCGGGCGAATGATGGACACCGAGCGGCTGCTTATCGCAGGTGGATTAGCGGTTACTCTTCTAATTGGAGGAGTGGCGATAATGATGCTCGAAGATGGAGAATCTTTGACCTCAGATGGTCCGTCTTCAATGATTGATCCGTTGGTTCAATACGACGAGAATCATGATCATAGAAACGCGAGTCAACACGTATTCTATACAGACAATATCCAACCTGTTTCGTTCAACCCACTAACCGCACCTGGTAATGCCGAAGTGCAGGTTGCCGATTCCCCCGACGGTAGAACCTATGCCTATCTTGCCGGGTGGTCTGAAATGCATATTGTCGATGTTACAAATCCGGCAAATACTACTGTGACAGGCGTGTACATCGATCCAAATACCCAAGTTCTCGATGTAAAATATTTGGAATATAATGGCCGTGAATATATAATTCAACAGAATCAATTGATAGATCCAGGTTATGCAGATCCAAATGTAGGAGACTGGAGTGACCCAGCACAAGTTAGCGTTACTCTAATTGACGTAACAGACAAAGAAAACCCAACTTGGATAGATTCTTGGTATGATTCAGACCACCCTAGCGGCCCACACAACCTCTATACCCATATGATCGATGGTGAATGGTACATCTTTGTTGCAAACCCTGATTATGAACAATGCGAGGATGCAATTGGAGAAGCTTGTGGTGGAGTTACCATAGCCCATCTAAATCTAGATGGTTCAGCATCTCGTAATTTACCAGGAGTAAGAGCTTCAGGACTCGGTCATACAATAATTAAAGTTGGAGAGTATGAAGTCGCTTGGGAAACCACTAGAGGTGGATGGATTTACATCCACGATATGACTGTACAATTATGGCCGGGGGAAGACCCCAATGATCCTAGATTTGGTAGAACATTCATCTATGGTAGTTATTGGGAGGCAGGACTTAGAATAGCTGATGTTACAGATGTCCCCCATCCTGTTAATTCTCCAGAAGAATATCTTGTACATGCAACTACATGTAAATCTGGATTAGGAAATCTTTTTGTTTCTAAATAATTTTCAAGAGAATTTTCATTTAATTCTTTATTGTTTTTGTCGGCATGAAATTTTNTNACTGCATTTATTATGTCCCACTTTCCTCCGTAACTAGCAGCAATTATTAAATTAAGTTTAGGTTCATATTCTCGAGTAAGTTTTTTAGATTTTTCAATTTGTTTTATTAATTTTTTGTTAAACCTTGAAATATCTCCAATAAAATTTAACTTAACTTTTTCCTCCCTGAGTTCAGGAGTCTGTTCTTCTAATGCATCAAAGAACAAACTAATTAAATCTCTTACTTCTCCTTCCTCTCTCAGCCAATTTTCTGTACTGAAAGCGAAAAGAGTAAGATAATCAATTTTTTTTTCTAAGGCATACTCAACTGCTAATCTAGCTTTTTTTACACCTTCTTTATGTCCAGCTTTTGAAGGAAGGTTTCTGTTTGATGCCCACCTACTATTTCCATCCATAATTACCGCAAGATGGTTGAGATTTTTCATTTTTAAATTTCTAAAAGATCTTTTTCTTTTTTCTCCAGCAGCAAGTCTATCTTGCTTACATAGTTATCAGTGAGATTCTGAATAATTTCTTCACCACGTCTTAAATCATCTTGAGAGATTTCTTTTTCATTGTGGAATTCTTTTAACATAGCATTTGCATCTCTTCTTTGATTTCTTATAGCAACTTTTGAGTTTTCTGCTTCAGATTTAGCGACTTTAATTAAATCTTTTCTAGTCTCTTCAGTTAACTCAGGAACAATAACTCTAATGACGTCTCCTGAAGTAGCAGGCTGAAGTCCAATATCTGATGACTGAATAGCTTTTTCAATATTTTGTACCTGATCTTTCTCCCATGGAACTATTGATAAAGTTCTAGCATCTTCAACTGAAATATTACTCATCTGACTTATTGGGGTGCTTGATCCATAGTAATCTACTTCAACTGACTCCAGGAGTGATGGATTAGCTCTTCCGGTTCTTATCCTTTGGAGTTTTTTTTCTAAAGATAGAATGGTTTTATCCATTTGCTCTTCAGTTTCAGATTTAGTTTCATCAATCATTACAATTATCTATAAGAAAAGATTTTTAACCCTCAAGTTGAGACTGAACCTCTTCTGCAAAATCCTTCTTTTCAACTTCTATACCCTCGCCAACTTCAATCCTTATGAAGGAAGAAATTTTTGTATTCGACTCAGAAAGAAATGCTTCCACACTCTTAGAGGGATCTTTGACAAAAGGTTGCTTTAGTAAGCTAACATCAGCGAGTTGTTTATTTAATTTACCCTGAATCATTTTCTCTTTTATTTCTTCTGGTTTATTTTCCTTTTCGACCTGCGATCTAAAAATTTCTCGTTCCGAATTTATATAAGATTCATCTAAATCTTCTGGAGACAAAACAATTGGATTGCTTGCGGCAATATGCATGGCAACTTCTTTTGCAATTTCGGGACTTCCTTGATCTAAAGAAACTCCAGCCGCTATTTTTTTATTTGAATGAATATATGATTCTAGAACTTCTCCGGTGATTTTTTTTACTTTTCTAATAATTATGTTTTCACCAATTTTTTGAACCAAAGCCATTCTTTGCTTTTCCATTCTTTCAGAAACATCATCTAACAAATTTTCTTCAGAAGTAGTATCAACAGCAACTTTCAAAGCTTCTTCACAAAAATTTATAAAATTTTCATCTTTAGCAACAAAGTCAGTTTCACAATTAACTTCAACAAAGATAATTTCATTGTCGGATATTTTAGATATTATTATGCCTTCAACAGCAGTTCTTGAAGCTTTTTTTTCAGCTTTCAGAGCGCTACTTTTTCGTAAATTTTTTATTGCCTCCTCTAAATTTCCATTTGCTTCTTCAAGGGCTTTTTTACATTCCATCATGCCCAGACCTGTTTTCTCCCTGAGCTCTTTCACATCTTGTGCTTTTATTGTCATTTATTATTCCTCAGATTTATTAGTTTCTTCTTGATTGACATGCATAGCGATGGAATTGAAACACGGCCATTGCGGCAAATGACAGGTGAAGCAGAATTTGACGAAGTATTCTTCACCGATGTTTCGCTCCCGCAAACCGCACTTCTTGGACCGCTAAATGGAGGCTGGCACGTAGGCATGGATATCTTGACGAAGGAAAGAGGCTCAATAGGGGCAGGAGCCATAACCATGCAGCGAAGACTAGATAGTCTTCAATCTCTAGCGAACAAAGAGCTATCTCACGATAAACGTCAGCAGCTTGTGCAATTGCTTATAAAAGGGAAAAGCTATCATTACTTAGGTCAACGGCAGGGCCCGGCCGCATCGGTTTCATCTTCTTTGAACAAGCTAGGAATCACAGAATTAATGTTTGATATCGCTAACTTACGAGCAGATATTGCAGAAATTGAAGCACTATTATCCGGATCTGGATCTGACAGCCTTCTCTCGGCACCAGGGGCGAAGATAGCAGGGGGGACTTCACAAATACAAAAGAATATCAT
>FUFK010040677.1_pt1 | contig 10269 bp, 28 predicted proteins | sample 1021851 | NCBI WGS metagenome assembly FUFK01 (sample SAMEA51879418, study PRJEB19060) | metagenome
TTTCCATTTTTGTCTTATTTTAGATTTAAGTTGTTTAGTTCTTTGAATTTTTATACTTAAATAAGTATTGTCAAGTTCATCAATTAAGTGACTAAAATCTGCTTGGCTAGACATTTCCAAAGCCCTTTGAAAGTTAACGATTGAAGCCTTAATTAACTCCAAGTCTCTACCTGAGACATCAAGTATGTATCTCATTAATTATTAAAATAATTCTTGCTCACTTTCAAACTTATCCCATGCTGCTTGCCATGCAACTTCACATCTTTCCACTGGTTGACTAGGACCTAGTATTGAAAACCCTGGATACGCCCATAATGTATTACATACATCAGGAACTATATTGTAATTAATCTTCAACATCTCAACATAACAACCAAGTTGTTTATCAGTTGAATATGGTTCTTGCCAATATTTATCTAATTGATCTACCCATATTCTTCCTTCCTTCTCACGTTTATAAAATCCACTATTGGTATTACCTTTAGTTTTTAAATCAATCAATCTTAAAGTTTTTTCTGAAGTCTTTGGATTAATCTCGTAACCAAGTAAATCAAGCTGACCGCCAACTGATTTATCTGGTATAGACATCATAAATTCAATAGCTATTGGTTCAAAACTTTTGAACAACCAATGATCCAATAAAGGAGCAATGATATGTTCGTAATCACCCATATCAATATTGGTGCTGCCTAGCATACTTTCTGCTAAACACTCATGCACCTTTTCTCCTCTGGGCTGCCATATATATCTATAGGCTTCAATATTTTCTTTGGCTTTTTCTGTTAGTTCATTACAAACTCCAGTAGTTGAATAAGCAAGCCATTCATCAGTTTCAGTATTCAGATACTTATGAGTTTCTTCATCTCTGACGATAGGAAGGGGTTTTAGTAGTTCGATAGTTTTCATTAGAAATCGTAAATTGGAAGGTCTTTGGGATCAGTAAGTTGTACTTTCTCCTCTTTTGGTTTTGGTTTGGGTTCTTTAACCCTAGCAAGATTTTGGTATTTGACACCTTGATAACCTTGCGGAAAGGCAGGGTTACCCTTGCAGTTGTTTACTACTTCTGTCCAACCTGGTGGTGGCCTATCTAAATCTTCAAGAGTAAACTTGCCTCTTTTGATAGCATCTTTCAATGTCTTGATAACGGAAGCATCAAATAATTTTTCCATTATTGAAACCCTCCTTTGGCTGTAAATACTCTTGATGCTGGATGATTATTTTTTGGTTCTTCTGGTTTGTAACCCTTCTTAAGTGGGTAGATGTCTTTCCAGCCACCTGTAATTGCCTTCTCAAGAGCTTCTTTTCTATCCTGTGATGGAAATGACCTAAGTGTCTTGAAGATACGTTCAGCAACGCTTGTAGTGCATGATCCACCTTTTTTCTTTCTTATAGGCCACCATTCAATTAAAAGATCAGAATATTGTTTTAAATCATCAGGTATTAAATCAGCAGTTAATGTAGGAAGATTAAATGGATCAGATGTTGTAACTGCCTGTTTAGCTTTGCGTTTCTTTTCGACATTCATCTTGTCTCTAATTATATTTCTGACAACACCAGATTTTTTTAATTCTGGATTAGTCTTGGATTCAAGCCATGTTTTCATATCAGGCTCTAAATACAACGTAAGTTTTTCCTTTGGCATGAGGTTTATGTACTTTTATGTAAGTGTATAGAAGTTTATTTATAATGTCAACAACAAATTCTTTTCCTTATACATACATATATGTATATATATAATATATATATATATTATTATTAGTATTATTATTAATACATATATAGTTCTAATAAATATTTATATATATATCTTATATTCTTTTTCTTTTGGTTCTTTTCTTTTTCTTAAAAGGCCATTCATAGTACTTAAAATCGCCATTCATTAGTTGTAAAATATCCATGTGCTAGTATTATGGTATAAGTTTGCCATTCATTATGAATAAAAACCTAAAGAGAATTAGTGTTTCGGTAGATGAAGATGATTACCAAGAATTAAAAGACCTATCAAGAGCAGGTCTTTCAATAGGTTTTTTAATCAGGGAAGCTATACATGATTTTTTAGCTAGAACTAAAAAATAATTAATTTCTTCTATTTCTTCTGTTTAAAGGTATTAGTTTATTATTGGTACGTTTGATTAACTCTTTTGGTTTATAAAAGTCTTTATTACGATCTAAAGAACCATCATAAGAATTTAAGTATTGTTGAAAAAACTCGCCAATTTCATCATGGTTAAGACAATTTAAGTATTGATAGAGAAAATGTTTTAAAAACTTCTTATCTTGTGGTTTATTAGAAAGTAGCATCTGAATTAATCTATCTTGAAAACCATCTTCAGTAAAAGAGTAAGAATCAATAGTCATTTTATAATCTCCTTAAATAATTTAATAACATCTTTGCATTGATTTACTAATTGACTAGACGGATTTTTGATTTGTTCTAATTCAGTACTGTTAAATGTTAAAGCACTACCAGAACCATATGATTCTTCTTCAAAATCATCATCATTAGGACATTCTGGATCATAAATAGTAACATTAGAACATTTATTATTATCAGGATTAATAACTAATCCCTCTATACCCTGCTCTTTATGTCGAACATAGGTTAATAATTTAAATTTCATAATCTTCTTCCTCATAAGGAAATTCTTTATCTTCTACTTCTTCTTCATCTTGAGGGAATAACCAGTTAATTTCAGCTTCCTCTCTTTGACTATCAAGTGAAGCCTGATGTTTGTGCATAAATGAATCACTCATTTTTTAAATGCCTCCTCATCCCACTCATCAAAACCATTTTCTTTAGCTTCATCTTCATCTACTTCTAAACATTCGTCATATTCCCAATCTCCATATCCACCCCACCCATTATCCATAGCTTTAAAATTAGCACCATCTAAAACATTGTCTCCACGTTGTTGCCATATATCATCAGGTGTTATTGAATCAGGCACTTTAATGTAATACTCATAACTTGTCATTGAGTTAGCAGTAATACGATAGTATTTGTGTTTTTTAGACATTTGATTCCTCTATAGCTTTTNTAATTTTTTCATCAAACCAATCTGAATCAGTAATAACATCAACTTCATGNTGTACTAACTCTTTAATATATTTTTGAATGATATGTGCTGATGTTTGCCATATCAATGGAGAACTGCAATTTTCTCCTAAATCTTCGATGAATTGTTCATCTATTGAATTTTTTAGTGGATCGCTAGACATTTTCGTTACCGAATTTTCGTATTTGGAAAAAACTGGTCTTACTTAAACCTCCTTAATTCCTTAAAAAAAAAGATTTAATGCCAGTAAATTATTCCACCCTTTTAAGAAAGTGAGATAATAATATATTCATAGCTTTTTCCTTATCATCTATACTTGATTCTTTATTTGTATATATAGCTTTTTGATCTTTATATATTTGATATTTTAAATCTATTTTATCTTGCCTTTTATCATGTATTTCTATCTTATTTTGCTTTTCCCATTCTTCTATATCTGATTCAACTATTACAATGTCATACCAATCATAAAAGGTACTAGGATGTACATTATCAAAACCTTTTTTACATTCTTCTATTACTTCAGTTTTAGATAATTTCTTTCTAATTAGTTCTTTCATATATTCCATACATGATTCTCTATTTGGATTTATATTTACCATTATTCAATCTCCTTTATAGAGTCATAAACATCAAACATTATGTGTTCAACTAATTCTTCTTGTCTATGAATATCTCCACAGTTGCTACTTTGTTCAATTAATTCAATTCTTGTATCAATCCATTCTTCACAATATTGTTTAAATAATTTAAAGTTTTTATCAGATAATTTAATAATTTTCATTCTTCCCCCTACTCCCATTTAAGTGCATTATCAGAAAATTCTTTTAATTGTTCTATTACTTCTTCCATTGAATAACCACGCTCTATAGTATTTTCGCCAAAAGCTAAATTACTACATTCTCTGATAAACCATTCTCTATCTTCTTCATAAGTCCATGAAGTATCTATAGGCATATCTTTAAATCTTTGTTTGTATTTCATTTATTTATTCTCCAAACAACATTGACACATTGATACTGGTATTCTCATATATTCAATAACAGTATTCATACCATCAAAAGTCTCTGATTTTCCATTGACTTTTTCTCCAAGTGCTATACTTTTTTGACCGTATAAATCTCCTTTATTGATAAGAGATTTACACTGATAACACTTTCTTTCTTTTCTTGTCTTTTTAAGTTTCATTTTCTACAAATGTATCTAGGGTTATTTTTTAAATGTATTGGATTATATTTTCTAACTTTTCTATAAATATTTAAAATAGATTCTCTTTCATCTTGACTAAATTTTTTTAAGTCAAATCTTACTATTTCATCAAGTGCTAAAAATAAAGCACTTGCATCTTTTTCTTGTAATTTAAAATTCATTACTTACTCTCCTTTAAAAAATGAATAGCTCTATCTTCTATAGCTACTGCTACAAAAGGGTTAACTTTAATCCAATTACTTAAGTCTTTAAGAGATAAACCACTTTCAAGAGAATATTCTTGATATGCTTTATTCCAATACTTAAATTTTTCTTTTGAAGTCCAATTCATAATTAATACTCACATTCAAGAATTTTTCTAAGCATGACTTCATCATTCAATTCATAGGCTTTTCTTATTCTTGGGTTTTCAAGAAATTCATCGGGACAAATTAAATATTCTCCCATTATTGAGAGATATACCCATTCATGCATCGGTTCATTCAGTTTTGGCATTTTTAATATTGTATAAACTATTAAAATGATATCACATTTATAGTATATATACAATATATATATAAAAAAAAGAGAGTTTTTTTAACTCTCTTCTAATTCTTTAATAATTGTTTTATATTCATTTTCTGGTATATATTCATTCCAATAAGTGTTATTTAATGTTTGAGAATTAGATAAAAATTCTTCTCCGAGAATATAAACCAACATATGAAGCAATTTAAAAGGATCGCCTAAATCTGTTGTAACTTCTCCAAAATTAAATTTTTCATACTCTTGCACTTTTTCTATTGCTTTAAATACGCCATATTGTTCAAGATACTTTTTGCAATCTGACGTATAACAACAAAAATAGTCAGTATTAAAAATTTCATTATGTAGGTCACAACCATAAGTGTCATCACATACATTGTCTTTAAGGTAGTCAATGGCTGTTTCTTTGACTTCTTCAATTAGTGTTTGAGTCATAATTTTTTTTTGAGACTTCATTTTTAATTATATCATAGTGATATAAAAAAACATTCAGTTTATAAAAAATTCATTCAGTTTTTGCATTCAGTTTATACCTTAAAAAATTCATTCAGTTTATACCTTATTTTTTTCTTACTTTTTTTTTAGTTTAAAAAATTTAAAAAAAAAAATTATTAAAAAATTTTTTCTCAATTAAAAAATTATTGAGTCTCAATAAAAAAAATTATTGAGAATAAAAAAATAAAAAAATAACCCTAATTTCTTAGGGTTAATTATTTTTAAATAATTTTAATTATAAATATAACCAGTTTCTTCATCATCATTATTAATTATTTCTTTTTGCTCTTCTTTGCTCATCTTGTATATTTTAAAATCTGAGCAACTTTCGGCAAGTTCAGTGTTAAGACAGTTAAAAGCAAAATTATAAGGATCTTTATCAAAATATTCTGTCATCTCTTCTTCATCAAGATAAACAGAAACTTTAAGATCGGTTCCCCTTTTTGTATAGTCTAACCCGACTGCATCAACTAACTCTAGATAATCTGTATCTAGAGTGAAGATGACTTTTTTTAATTCGATTGTTTTAATCATTTTTAAGTACCTCTAATTTTTGTAAATAAGTGTTTTGAAAATTGTTTAAGGTTTTGAATATCTCAAAACCAGTAAAACAGATTGATGTTATTAAAATTAAATAACAAGTTAATTGAATCTTAAGCCTCATTTTTTAAAGTCTCCTTAATTTCTTTTTTTAGTAAGTATCTAAAATATAGAGAGCGGTTAAGCTCTCCATATTTTCCTAGACATAATTTGTCTAGTTTCTCAAGGTCTAAAATATTTAATAATACTTTTACTTGAGATCTTAAATAAGTTTTCTTAGCTCTCATTTGTTAACTCCTGATGCTTAAAGTTAGCAACTAGCCAAGCTTCTAACTCTGCTCTGTCCTCTTTGTCAGCTTCGTTTATTCTTGTAACTACTGATTTAAATAGTTGAACTAAGAAGCTTTTATCTCTTGAATAACTAGCGTTTAAGTTATTTACGTTAAAGATTATCTGATCTCTAACGGCTTTATCATCAAGATAAATTGTAAGTTCTTTATCACTGTTTGAAATAGTCATGTAAGAACTATAAGAACTAAAACTAAAACTAAATTTTAGTCTCTCTGCTCTTAGGGTTTGTTTGTCCTCTGTTGGGAATAAATTAATTGAGTTCATTTTTGGAAGGGTTGAATAGTTTTTAGGTTTAGATAGTTATGTATCCTGCAATTTTTTAAAGTGCTATTACTTCAGAAACTAAAAAAGAATTGAAGAAAATAAACATAGGAAAAAATTTAAGTTTACATAACTATATTCTATTATACCACAATGCTATCTTTTAGCTACCACTAAGGACTAAAAAGGACTAACTATTTTTTTAGGGTGTACTAGGGGGACTAGTACAAAAATACTATTTTTTTTATGTACAGGCAGGGGAACTTAAATATATTCTGGTTAATTTTTTGGTTCTACACGAATTGAAAGTTCTGGAGCTTGAATATTAACTGTTTCTACGGATTCACCTATAACTTTGCCTAAACTATCGAGAATTTGAGCAGCAGTTTGTAATTGACCTTTTTTAACTGCTTTATTGAATAGACGCACTCTCATAGCTTGTAAACGTGGAAGTAAATTTTCCCTATCTTTTTCCCAATCTTCATTATTCCAAACTTTTACACGACCCCAATCTTCCCAGGCGGTGGTTTCAGAAACACCTTCGATATTTGCGTGTTCTATTACTAATTGACGAGTAGTTTTACCTTCAAGTTGACGAGCGTATAAGCGTTGTGAACGTTTTAAGACATCAGAAAAAGCGGAACGACCTTTCTTTTTCGCTGGTTGAGGTATTAGATTATTATTTATGTTTTCTGGGAAAGTAGAAGAAGCCACGGACTTGATCTTATTAAGGGTTGTTAATCGAATAATAACCTAAAAAAGTAATAATAGGCTATAAAAGGGGGGTATAAGTTGAATTTTCTGTTATTTTTAGGTGTATGACGGCTACAAAACAGCAAATGANATNAGTTTNAGNTATGCNCANGGGGAGGTATTCAATAGTGANAAAAGATTTCGGGTGTTGGTTGCAGGAAGAAGGTTTGGTAAATCATACCTTTCCTGTATTGAACTGCTCAGAGGGGCTATCAATCGACCTGGGGAAGTGTATTTCTATTGTGCTCCTACTTATCGGATGGCAAAGGATATTGCGTGGAAGGAGTTAAAAAGATTAACACCGAAAGTGTGGATTAAGAGTAAAAATGAAACAGATTTAAGGTTAGATTTGATAAATGGGTCAAGTATTGAATTGAAGGGTACTGAAAATGCGATGGCATTGAGAGGTAGAAGTTTAGCAGGGGTTGTATTAGATGAAGCTGCGTTTATGGATCGAGATGTATGGGCAGAGGTAATTAGACCAGCTTTAGCTGATAAACAGGGTTGGGCATTGTTTATTAGCACTCCTGATGGTACTGCAAGCTGGTTTTATGATATGTGGTGTTTTTGTGGCGAACAGGAATGGGATGATTGGGCTAGATGGAGTTTTACAACCATTGAAGGGGGTAATGTTGCGAAAGAAGAAGTAGAAGCAGCTAGGTCGCAATTAGATGCAAGAACATTTAGACAGGAATTTGAGGCTAGTTTTGAAAATTTAACTGGTTTAGTTGCTGTTAGCTTTAGTGACGACAATATTGACAAGGAAGTGGAAGATCTACATATGCTTCCCTTGTTATTGGGTTTGGACTTTAACGTTGACCCTATGGCTGGAATCTGTGCATATAAGCATGGCAACAATTTGTATGTCTTTGATGAGATCATGCTGACAGGAGGTGCTACCACATGGGATTTTGCTGAAGAGGTTACAAGAAGGTACGGGGTAGATCGAAGGATTATTGCTTGTCCTGACCCTACGGGTAGTGCAAGAAAAACAAGTGGGGTTGGAGTTACAGACCATACAATTCTTAGAAGGTCTGGTTTTACTGTTATGAGTCCTAAATCTCCCTGGAAAATTAGAGATAAGATTACTGCTGTTAATACTGCTCTACTTGATGCAAACGGAGATCAGAGAACTTTTATTCACCCTCGATGTAAAGAATTAATAAAAGCACTAAGAACTCTTACATATGCACCGAATACTGGTTTACCTAATAAAAATCTAGGAGTTGACCATGCTTTTGATGCTTTTGGCTATCTTTGTTTACAACAATTTAATTTGGCAAAACCAGAGACATTAGGTCAAACTGCGTTTAGAATATACTAAGAACTACCTAATTCTTACTATGTACCATTCTACGACTAAGAAAAAGAAGAAGAAAAAGAAGGGAGGTAAAAAACGTGGTCAATGTTCCTGCCAATAAAGAACTTTATGAAAGAGTAAAACAAGCAGCAAAGCGTAAGTTCAAGGTTTATCCCTCTGCTTATGCAAATGCTTGGCTTGTTCAAGAGTACAAAAAACGTGGTGGAACGTATAAAGTATTAAAGAAGAAACCTTCTACTAAAAAGAAAAGTGGCAAAAAGTAAACCAAATCCTAGAGCAAAGGGTGGTTTGACCCGTTGGTTTGAAGAAAATTGGGTTGATGTTAAAACAGGTAAGCCTTGTGGTCGTTCAAAAGGTGAAAAAAGAGGATATCCAGCCTGTAGACCTAGTAAACGTGTATCAAGTAAGACACCTAAGACTGTAGGAGAGATGACAGCAGCCGAAAAAGCAAGGTTTAAACGTGAAAAAACTAGTAGTAAAAAAATAAATTATCAACATAGACGTAAAAAGAAGAAGAAATAAGTGTAAAATCTTAAGGAAAGCGGTAACATGGAGTTATCTAGGAAAAATCATGCCTAAAGGTTCTTATTCTGCAAAACAAAGGAAATTAGCTGCTGTTGCACCTCCTAGAGATAAGATTACGGCTGCTGATCTTAAAAAATTACGTTCAAAGAAGAAGAAAAAGAAAAAATGAAACTAACTACTCGTCAAAAAAACTTATTAGAAAAACATTCTGAACATCATAGCGATAAGCATATGGAGTTTATGAAAAGAAGGATGCGAGCAGGAGATTCATTTACTGTTGCTCATAAAAAAGCACAGGCAAAGGTAGGCAAATAATGAAAAAACGTAAATCTGTAAGTTTATCTGTTGGTAGAGGAGAAAAATCTAAAAAGGGTGGTCTGACAGCAAAAGGTCGTGCAAAATATAATCGTGCTACTGGTAGTAATTTACAAGCACCTGTTACTGAAAAAAATCCTACTGGTAAAAGAGCAGCAAGAAGAAAATCTTTTTGTGCAAGAATGAAAGGAATGCCTGGGCCATTGAAAGATAAAAAGGGGCGACCTACAAGAAAAGCGTTAGCATTAAAACGATGGAGGTGTTGAAATGACNTATGCTGTTCCTGGNCCAATTAGAACCAATATNGTTTCATCTACTTCTGTAGGTGGTATAGATAGNCCTTTTACTAGAACTAGAGCAGTTTTAGATATGATGAANGGNTGGGANATAATGAAAGCTGTTACTGAAGGTACTGAATATNTNAGAGAAAATAGTGAAGCGTTTNTACCNTTAGAACCNAGAGAAGATTANGATGCTTATCTTGCAAGAGTAAATAGAGCAGTATTTAGTCCTTTTACTCAAAGATTGATAAGAGCAGCTACAGGTCTTGTATTAAGAAAACCAATATCATTGATAGGTGATCCTTATTGGACAGAGATGTTCAAAATGGATGTTGATGGCTGTGGTTCTGATTTAGATGAATATGCAAGAAGAATATTGATGTGTTCTTTAACTTATGGTCAAAGTCATATTCTTGTAGATTATCCTGCTCCTTCTGGTGCATTAAGTTTGGCAGAAGAAAGACAACAGAATCGTAGACCTTATTGGATTGAAGTAGATCCTAATAATTTATATGGTTGGAGATTAGATAGAGAATCTAATTATGGGAATCTTATACAAGCTCGAATTGCAGAAAAGGCTGTATTGCCTGATGGTGATTTTGGTGAGAAAGTTTATGACCAGATAAGAGTTATAGAA
>FUFK010071774.1_pt1 | contig 10269 bp, 9 predicted proteins | sample 1021851 | NCBI WGS metagenome assembly FUFK01 (sample SAMEA51879418, study PRJEB19060) | metagenome
ATGTGTTGAGTTATTCCACCAAACTCTCCTGATACCACATTAGCGCTTCTTAAAACATCTAAAACTGAGGTTTTGCCATGATCAACATGGCCCATTACTGTAATTATTGGTGGTCTGTTTTTTAAATTTTCAGTCCTTGATGCTTTTATTTTTTGAATTATCTCCTCCGCTTTTTCTTCGCGAATTGGGTTGTGACCAAATTCCTTAACTAAATACTCTGCTGTATCAGCGGCTAGATTTTGGTTTATTGTCACAGTTACTCCCATTCCAAACATATGTTTAATTATATTACTAGATTGCTCTGCCATTCTGTTTGCAAGTTCTCTCACTGTGATAATCTCTGGGATATTTATATCTCTTTTAACTGGCTTCAAGTTTTCTTGAACTTCCTCTTTTGTTAAATTTCTATTTTCTTTTTGTCTGGCTCTTTTGACAGAAGCTAAACTTCTTTCTCTAGCCTCAATTTGATCACTCAAAGCTCTAGAGACTGTCAATTTTAACTCTCTTTTTTTAGTACCAACTTTTGAGGATTTCTTATTTTTATTTTCATTTTCCTCTTTAAGTCTTTTTGTTGCTCTTTGCTCAGCTAATTTACGTCTTTCAAAATCACTTGTTGAAGGAGGTGATTTAGGAATATAACTTGGTTTACCAAAAGTTCCTTTGTTGCTTGTAAAATTTTTTTTGAACTTTGATTGATTTGACTTAAACGAACCAACTTTACTGGTAAATTTACCCGTTTGTTTTTCTATTATTACAGAATTCTTTCCAAGATTTTTTGCTTTATCTATATTTTTGACAGACTTTTTGGCAATACCGCCTGATATAGTTAATTTTGTTTTTTTTTCCATAGCTCATCTCTCAATCTTCATAAACAATTTTTCTTGCAGACATGATAAGTCCATCTGCCTCTTCTTTTGATAAAGCAAAATCCTCAAGATAACCTTGAATTTTTACTCTCTCACCTTTTACTACATCATATCCACCAGTTAACTCATCTGATGCTAGATCTGCGAAATCTTGGAGCGTTAGGATTTTTTGATCACCTAAAGTAACTAACATTCCAGGAGTTAAACCCTTTAAATTAATTAATTCATCATCTAAACCTAATTCCTTAATCCTTTCAGAAATATCTTCTTGGTCTTTTTGATGGAACTCTTTTGCTCTTTCGATAAGAGCTTTTGCGGTCTCTTCTTCTATACCTTCAATTTTCAATAAATTCTCTGTTGAACTATCTTTTATATCGTCAATGGTAGAATAACCCTCAGCTACAAGAAGTTGTCCAAGTGTTTCATCTAATTCTAAATTCTTAACAAAATTTTCTGTTTTCTCTTTAAACTCTAATTGTCTTCTCTCTGAGTCCTCTGCATCTGTCATAATATTTATTTCAAAATTTAATAGTTTTGTAGCTAGCCTAACATTTTGTCCTCTTCGCCCGATAGCTTTACTCAAATTTTCCTCTGTAAGAATTACATCTAATTTTTTTCTCTCTAAATCTACATTAACTCTTTGAACTTCAGCTGGAGATAAAGCATTAGAAACTAAAATTGCTGGATCTTCAGACCAATTTACTATATCAATTTTTTCACCTTGTAATTCATTAACCACTGCTTGGACTCTTGAACCTCTCATCCCAACACATGCCCCAACTGGATCCAATGATGTATCAACTGCTTTGACACAAATTTTTGCTCTACTCCCTGGATCTCTAGAGGATGATTTTATTTCAATCAAACCATCATAAATTTCTGGAACTTCTTGAACAAAAAGTTTCTCCATAAATTTTGGGTGAGCTCTAGATAAGAAAATTTGTTGACCTCTTGGCTCTCTCCTTACGTCATAGCAATAAGCTTTTACTCTATCACCAGCTTTAATATTTTCTCTAGGAATTAATTCATTTTTTTGAATGATTGCTTCTGTTCTACCTAGATCAACAATAACACTTCCAAATTCTAATCTCTTAACAATACCNCTTAAAATTGTATCTTTTTTNTCAATGAAGTCATTAAATTGTCTTTCTCTCTCTGCTTCTCTAACNTTAAANCTTATNACNTGTTTTGCAGTTTGAGCAGCTATNCTACCAAAATCAAAAGATGGTAATGGNTGAAGAACTTCATCNCCNATTGATTTATCTTTATTNTTTTCATTAAGANTTATCGCATCTTCNAATTTTATTTCTGTNTTTGCATTTTCAGGATTTTCAGAAATAACAAGTTTTCTGAACAATTCTATGTCTCCATTATCTCTATTGATNGAAACTTTAATTTCATTTTCTTGACCAAACTTAGATTTAGCTGCTTTAGCTATTCCTGTTTCCATAGAACTAATTATAAGTTCTTTATCTATCGATTTTTCCAAAGCTACTGCTTCAGCAATTCTTAATAATTCTAATTTATCTGCTCTTTTATTTAACATTTTTTATCTGCTCCAAAAAAAAATGGGCCAAAGCCCATTTTGATAATTCAACAATGTAAGGGCAATATAGTAAAGTTTTTTTTTAATTCAACTGAAACTATTTAGAAAAAACGTTGATTTTATCAGTTTTTTCCCACGAAAATGATCCATCATCTCCTGGAGTTCTACCAAAGTGACCATAGGCTGCTGTTTTTTCATATATAGGTCTATTAAGGTTTAACATCTCTCTAATTCCTCTNGGACTNAGATCAAAATTTTCATTAATCTTTTCAACAACAAATTTGTTTTTATCTAAATCATTATCAAACAAATCAACATAAATTGATAAAGGTTTTGAAACTCCTATTGCATAAGCTAACTGTATCAAACATTTATCTGCTATTTTTGAAGCAACAACATTTTTAGCAATGTATCTTGCCGCATAAGCAGCAGATCTATCTACTTTTGTAGGATCCTTACCTGAAAATGCTCCTCCTCCATGGGGTGCTGCTCCACCATAGGTATCCACAATAATTTTTCTTCCTGTTAAACCACAGTCCCCATCTGGACCACCTATTACAAAATTACCAGTTGGGTTTACATAAAACTCTTCCTCATTAAAGTCTTTAAGAAATTTTTCTGGAATTGATTTTAACATATATGGTCTTAATAATTCTCTTACCTGGGCTTGATTAACATCAGAAGAATGTTGAGATGATATAACAACNGATTTTACTTTAGTCGGTTTACCATNAACATATTCGAATGTAACTTGGCTTTTTGAGTCAGGTTCAATATTTTTTAATTTACCAGATTTTCTATCCTCGGCCATAAGTCTTAAAATTTTATGCGAATAATGAATTGGTGCAGGCATAAATACATCTGTTTCATTACATGCATAACCAAACATTATACCTTGGTCTCCTGCACCCTCATCTTTATTTCCAGATGAGTCCACACCCATTGCAATATCAGCAGATTGAGAATGCAAATGACTTTCTATTTTTGTTGCTTCTTTCCAGGTAAATCCTTCCTGATCATATCCAATATCTTTTATGCAATTCCTTACTTTTTCGATTAAATCATCTTTTTTAATCTCAGGTCCTCTTACTTCACCTGCAAGCACAACTTTATTTGTTGTCGTTAAAGTTTCACAAGCAACTCTTGAATAAGGATCTCCAGAAATGTAACTATCAACAACCATATCAGAAATTCTATCTGATACTTTATCTGGATGTCCCTCTGAAACTGACTCGCTTGTAAATAGGAAATTTTTTAAATTACTCATTTTTAATTCTATTAAATGAAAATATTAAAAAAATATACAATAAAATTATTAAACCAAAAATTTTATTCCCATATTTAGAAAAGACTGTTGGTTGAATTTTTCTCATTTTCGTAAAATCAATATATCCAACTTCATTAAAGTTAATTTTTTCCTCAACGATACCNAGAGGATTTACTATCGCAGCTATTCCGTTATTAGCTGATCTAATTACATATTTTCCACTTTCGATAGCTCGAAATATACTGTGAACAAAGTGTTGTTCTGGTCCTATTGATTGACCAAACCATCCATCCTCTGAAATATTTACTATTATATCAAAGTCATGATTTTTATATAATTTTCCAGAATAAATTATCTCATAACAAATTAATGGTAAAAATTTTATAGAAAAATTNTTTTGATTTAACTCTATAATTTCCCTTTTTTGACCTTTTGAGTANGATTGATAATTGTTAGTTAAAGATTTGAGACCTACNTTTTTTAATAAATTTTCCATNGGTAAAAATTCGCCAAACGGTACAAGATTTATTTTATTATAATAATTTAATAAATTAAGATTATGATCATAAACAGATAAAGAATTNTAATACTTAACTTGATCATTAACTTTTGATTTATTGTTTATACCTAAAATGAGTAAATGATTTTCGTTAAAACTTTCATTAAATAAATAATCATAACTTTGAATTTGATCCTGAGAAATTCCAGGCAATATACCCTCTGGCCAAATGAAAATTGTTTTCTCTTTCTTATTTGGTGAACTAATATTTATAAGATCTTCTATAGTTGATAAAGGCCCCTCTCCTGAATAAAACCTATCTAAAGAAATATCAGTACCAACTAATCTTATTTTATAATCAAGTTTTTCAACATCACTATTGTAAAAATCCTGCTTATTTGAATATCCAAAGAAATAAAATAATAAAAATATTAAAGGTAAAATTAAGCAAAAAATTAAATCTTTTTTGTCATTCCGTAAAATGAAGAGTGCAGGACTTAGAAACAAAGTTATACAAAATAAGTTGAAAGAATATGTGCCTATTAAAGATGTTATGCTTAGAATTTCTAAATGATTTGAAAAACTATATGCAATTAAGTTCCAAGGAAAACCTGATAAAATTGAACCTCTAATGAATTCTAGAAAACCAAAGATTACAGAAAATAATAAAATTGAACTCAAAGTTTTATTTGGTTTAAAGAAAATAAACAAATAACAAACAAAACCGTAAAATAACGCAATAAAAGAAGGAACTAAAATTAGAGCAAATGGAATTAAAAATTTAAAATTTTCATCAAATGTTAATGAAATAGAGATCCAATATATATTTGTTAGAAAATATCCAAATCCAAATAACCAGCCATAGAAAAAAAATAATTTATGTTTGCTCTCTTTTTTTTTAATCAAAAAAATAAAGAATAAGCTAAAGGATAGAAAATTAATTATTAANAAATTGAAAGGTGGTAAACTTAATGAAGTTACCGCTCCAAGAAACAATAAATAAACTATATCAATATATAAATTTTTTTTCAATTTACTTAATTTTTGAGATAACTGATTTAAATATTTTTTCTTCTTCTTTTAACATTTTTAAATAATCTTTATTTTTTACATGATCAAATCCTAACAAGTGTAAAAAACCATGAATAAATGTTTTAATTATTTTTTCTTTAAATTGTTTATCTGTTTGTGATTTTGGTTTATTCATAAAATTAAAACTAATAATTATATCTCCCAAGTAAGTTTGCTTTGATATTTTTAATATTTTGCTAGATGGGAAAGATAAAATATCAGTAGATTTATTTTTATTTCTAAATTTTTTATTTAAAATTTTAATTTTTTTATTATTTGAAAGAAGTAAAGATAAACTTATTTTTTTATTTAAAAATTTATATTTTTTTGGAAAAGCATCACAAATACTTTTAAAAAAAAAATCTTTTTTTTTAAGTTTTTTAGACCAAGCCTTCTCTTCTGAGAAGACGTTTAAATTAATCATTTTTAGAGTAGGCTTTTACAATTTTAGAAACCAGTGGATGTCTAACTACATCTGAATGATCAAAGTCTACAACTGAAATTTCATTTAGATGCCCCAATAATTCTTTTGATCTAACTAATCCTGACATACTTTTGTTAGGTAGATCTATCTGGGTAGGATCTCCATTGACTACAATTTTTGAATTTTCACCGATCCTTGTTAAAAACATTTTTATTTGTGTATCTGTTGCATTTTGCGCTTCATCTAATATAGCAAAAGAATTTTTTAGTGTTCTACCTCTCATAAATGCCAAAGGAGCGATTTCNATATCACCAATTTCGATCATTCTTTGTATTTTTTCAAAATCAAATAAGTCGTACAAAGAGTCATATAAAGGTCTTAAATACGGATCTACTTTTTCTTTCATATCTCCNGGTAAAAAGCCAAGTCTCTCTCCTGCTTCAACAGCAGGCCTAGATAGAATAATTCTTTCTATTTTTTTTTCTAACAACATAGTCAAACCAACTGCTACAGCTAAAAAAGTTTTTCCTGTTCCAGCTGGACCTGCTGAGATTACAATATCACTTTGTCTTAGAGCTCTGACATAGCTTTTTTGTTTTTCGGATCTAGGAATAATTGATTTTTTTGGTGTTTTTATAATGTCAGTTACATTATTATTTTTAACCTTCTCTTTAATCATAAATTGATCAACTGATGATATAAGATCTTTATTTTCGATTGAACCATTATTTATAAATTGATTAGTTAAAAATTGAATTGCATTTTTTATTAACTCATTTTTTTGTGGATCTGATTTTATCATTATTGAATTTCCCCTAGAATACAAACTAGAGTTAGTCATCTTTTCTAATTCTTTTAAATTTTTATTAAATTCTCCGGCAACACCCATGAGTAATTCATTGTTGTGAAATATTACACTTAATGAATTGTTGTCTGAGTAAACAAATTTTAGAGTGGTATCGATTTTTTTTTTAATTGTATTATTCAAANATTATGCCACCTTTTGATCTGGGTTGCTTAANAATTCTCCAAACAATGTAGTTCTATTNCTATTTGTAATTTTCACTTTCACAATTTTTCCAATATGTTCTCTTTTACCATTAAAAATTACTGATGTCATATATTCAGTTCTGCCAAAAGCTTTGGATTTATCTTCAGTTAAATTTTCAACCAAAACATCGATTGTTCTATTTTCTAATTTTTTGTTCATTTGANTTTGATTTTCAGATAATAAATTTTGAATAAATTCTAACCTTTTCATTGAAATTTTTTTATCAATTAAATCTAAACCTTCTGCCTTTGTCCCAGGCCTTGGACTAAAAATAAATGAGTAAGAATTTATAAAATTAACTTTTTTAATTAAATCGACTGTACTTTGGAAGTCTTCTTCAGTTTCACCAGGATAACCAATAATAAAATCACTTGAAAATTCAATTGATTGATTAATTTTTTTCAATTCGTCATAAACTTTTAAATAATGATCTATTTTATGTTTTCTATTCATCAACTTTAAAATCCTATCGGATCCACTCTGAACTGGAAGATGGACTAAAGGCATTAACTTTTTAGAGACTTTATATACTTCAATTAAATCATCNGTCATATCTTTTGGATGCGAAGTTGTGTATCTAATTCTTTTTATATTTTTAATCTTTTCAGTTTCTAAAATTAAATCAGATAGTCTTTTACTATTATCATTGTAAGCATTTACATTTTGTCCCAAAAGTATGATTTCTTTTGCTCCATTATCTGACAAATAATTTGCCTCCTCAATTATTTGATTGAATGGTCTAGAATATTCTGGTCCACGAGTATATGGAACCACACAAAAATGACAAAACTTATCACATCCTTCTTGAATAGTTAAAAAAGACGAAACTTTACCTGCCTCATTCTTTATTTTACTAAAATATTTAAATTTTGAAACAGCATCAAAATCTGTTTGTTCAATTTTTTTTCTTTTTTCAATATGATCCAGAATTGTTTCGTTAATCTTATGATAGGCTTGAGGGCCAATNACTAAATCTATATAAGGCTCACGTTTAAGCATCTCTTGGTTTTCTGCTTGAGCAACACACCCTGCTATTATTACTAATGGTTTTTTTTTGGCTCTAAAGCTTTTTTTAACCCTTCCTATTTCAGAATAAACTTTTTCTTTTGCTTTATCTCTAATGTGACAAGTNTTTAATAAGTAACAGTCAGCCTCTTCTAGATTTTCACTTTTTTGATAACCAATTTTCTTTACTGANTCAAAAATTCTATTTGAATCATATTCATTCATTTGACAACCAAANGTTTTTATNAAAATTTTTTGCATTCTAATTTAGGATTTTTTTTTTATCCCATAAAGTTCAAGCTTATGGTCAACTAAAGTGTANCCNTATTTATCTGCTACNTTTTTTTGAAGTTTTTCGATTTCTTCATCAACAAATTCNATTATTTCACCTGACTTNACATCTATTAAATGGTCATGATGTCCTTCATTNAGCTNNTCATACCTAGCTTTTCCACCTTTAAACTCATGCTTAGTAAGTATTCCAGANTCTTCAAATAATTTTACTGTTCTGTAGACGGTAGCAATACTTATTTTATTATCNATCTTTGAAACTCTATTGTAAAGNTCATCAACATCAGGATGATCNGTAGACTCGGACATGACCTGAGCAATTATTTTTCTCTGATCTGTCAATTTCACACCTTTTGCTAAACATTTTTGTTCAATTGTTTCAGACATAATTTAATTTTAACTTACATAAATGGGGTTAATCAAATTTTTTTTAATTTTAAATTTATCACACAAATAAGGCACATTTTCATATTTTACGTCTTTTTCACCTTTAAAGTCTTTTAAACTATAACAATAATAATCAATATTTTTTGCTAATTTGAGAGCCTTTACAACAGAAATAGAATTTCTAATCCCCGCAAAACTTCCTGGNCCTCTGTTAATGTATATTTTGTTAATATCCTTCAATTCAAATTTATTTAATTCTAAAAATTCTTTTATTATCAAAGTTAATTTTTCATAATTTATTTTAGTATTCTCATGAGTAATATTGTAAATATGATCATTAGCTATGATCATTAAAAAAATTTTATCTCCAGCTACATCAATTATAAGTTTATTCATTTTATCTTTGTTTTTTAGTTTTAGTTCTAAATCAGATGAAAATAATATCAAATTATATTCAGAAGATAATGGTATTTTATCAATAATGTATCATCGTTTTAACGAACATAAATACCCATCAACTAATATTAATATGGAGATATTTAAGAAGCACTTAGAAATTGTTAAAAATTCTAAATATAATTTTCTTAATCCTAATGAATTTGATTCAAAATTTAAAACTTCAAAATCAGAAAAAGAAGTTTTNATAACNATTGATGATGCATTTGAATCATTTTACAATGAAGCTTGGCCANATTTNAGAGATAANAAAATTCCATTTATACTTTTTGTTTCAACAGAACCAGTTGGAAACAANGGTTANATGACCTGGGATCAAATTAGAGAAATTGANGCAGTNGATTTTTCTTTAATTGGACATCATTCACATAGCCANGAATACCTAATAGAAGANACTGAAGAAAATTTCATTTTAGATATTGAAACTGCAAANAAAATTTTTAAACAGGAACTTAATTATATTCCTGACCTATTCTCTTATCCATTTGGTGAATATTCTAAATTTATGAGAGATTATATTTCTCAAAACTTTAAATACGCATTTGGTCAACATTCTGGGGTTATTGATCTTAATAAAAACAAATTTGAGTTGCCAAGATTTCCAATAAACGAAAAATATGGAGAGCTTAAACGATTTAAATCTATAATTAATTACTATCCTTTAGAATATAAAAGCTTGTCTCCAAATGAAAAACAGCTTTCTGAAAGTGATAATCCACCAAATTTTAAAGTTGAATTTTTTAAAGAACAGAAAAATTTAAGTAATATTACTTGTTACTCCAACGAAGGAGATAAATGGGATAAATCTAAAACTAATTTTTCTAATCAAATCTTGACCATTGAATTTAGAGAACCTTTTAAACCTAGAAGGGGAAGAATAAACTGTTCTTTAAATGATAACGGCAAATGGAGATGGTTTGGAGTTCAATTTCCAATCAAAAAAAATTAAATCAAGCTCTCTAGATCCCTACTAGATGGTAACAATCTTGCGTCATCAAAGTCTTTCAATTTATTTTGATTGATTATTTTCTGTAGTACTTCGATATACTGATTTCCCGTTTCTGCATATTTATCTAAATGTTTTGATAAAACTAAACTATCAAGTGGTTTATCACTATTTCTCAATTCACTTCTAGCTTTTCTTAAATTTATGTAGGATTTATGAGTATTTAAATTTCTCAAATATGCTCTCACAGATAGTTGTAAACTATTAAATTTCATCACTTTATGAGTCTCACCTAATGCTGCTTCTTTTGGTTTTAAACCTTCACCAGACCATGTCCATTGACCGAATAAGGCATTCCCTTTTCTAGCAAATCTTGACGTGCCCCAGCCTGTTTCTTTTGCTGCTTGTGCAATTGCTAATGAAGCTGGAATTTCATCCATTCTTACCTTTAAAGATGAAA
>FUFK010618895.1_pt1 | contig 10264 bp, 6 predicted proteins | sample 1021851 | NCBI WGS metagenome assembly FUFK01 (sample SAMEA51879418, study PRJEB19060) | metagenome
CATCAAGAAACAGCTTGATTGTCGTGGTGGATCCTCCACCGTAGCCAACAGTGAACGCGAAGTGATGCCACTCTGAATCAGAGATTGTCGCGGTTGTGATTGGGTTAGCTCTAGCGGATGCGCCATCCCCAAGCTCAAGTTGAAGCTTATTTGCGTTTGTTACGTACGCCGCAAAACGATGTTGAGTCCCCGAGTTATAATCGTCATTGATAAAGATTGAGGAGTACTCCCCAAGCTTTTGCAGCCTGAAGAAACAAGAGAACGAGCCGCCATTTGCGAAACTTGGAAGGAATGCCGAATCTTTGGCGGAGAGCGCATACTCGTCGGCACCAGAATCAACCGCGCCAAGATTCAAAACACTAACGCCCTTCCGCTTCATCGAGAAGTCACCCACGATAGTCGAGCCGCTGGCGTTTTCGGGGAATGATGCGGCGGCAAAGGTTCCTGTTACTGTCGCATTGGCACTGTTGCCGCTGTAATCCTTAAGCGTTGTAAGGTCGTCAAACTTCCACCACCCCTTAAGGTTGGACGCCTGAACTGTCCCGACGTCCATGCCTTGAACGCCAGAGTTGTATAAAGCCGCGACATCAGAGTCCCCTAACTCGGTGTTCCAAACTGCGGCATCATTAGCAATGCCGCCCATTCCAAAGTTGCTACTATTCATGCCGAGTCTACAATCTGTGGAGGTTATGTTTGTGACGTTTGCCACGGCTGGAGATGATGCTTCAGAGTTATTTAGCCAGCATCGCCAGTAGGGAGAATCCGATCTTGTCGCAAAAACAATATGATTCCAGCCACCCTCTGTAATGGTAAACCCGCTTAGATATTCGGCGTTTTGATACAGCGTAACTTGACCGCCCGAGTTGATCCTAATGTTAAACGAGTCAGTTGCACTGGTAACTGTGCCGAGTTGTATCGGGTATGAAGTTCGAGCTTGATCCCAGAATATCCAGGCCGAAAGACTAACCGTAGTCCCCGGAGCTGTAATCGTGGCTGCCGCTCCTTGATTTGCGCCTGGATGATAAAGCCGCGTCGCACTTTGCTGCAATCCCAATTGCGGACACGGCACGGGTTGAGCGAAGGCCATGGACGACGAGCCATCGTCTTCAAGTGGTTCGCCATCTGCGCCCATATCTTGGAAATATCGGCCACCAGTGCCGCCTGTATCGTTGTAATCGCTTAGCGGGTAATACCGTCTTAAATTGCTAGCACTTACGCCGGTGGGTAGGACTCGATCGGGGTTGTGGTATAGCTCGCGCACCTGGTCTTGAGTTAGCTCAACGTCGAAGATTTTGAATCCAGCTATCTTGCCGTTAAATAGTTGTTGCGGAGTATTATTTCTCGCGCCTATCACAAATTGACTTGCTGTGATACTGTGGCCGTATGAAACCGGAGAGCCTCCGTCTGCGCCATCTAAATAAGCTTTCTTTAAGCCGCCGGAATCGCCGACAATCGCCAACATGTACCAACGTCCTGCTTCGATGGAAAACGGGATATTTGTTGGAGCATCCATCGGTCTTAGTGTTCCGCTGGTGATTAAAGTCTGAAGCTGGTTCCTCGAATTGCTTGCACCGCCATTCGCAAACGGCATCGTCGAGCCCGATGTAGTATCGGCATTGAACCAATAAACCATAGTCGTCTCAGTGCCGCCGCCGTCGTAAGTTGCACCGGCTAACCTGTCTGCGGTCCCGTCAAAATCCACCGATCGGCCCGTATGCACTTTCGCTTGAGCCGCGCCGCGTGTCAGATCGAGACCGCGTGGTAGCTGTGCGTAAGCATAGCCGTAGTACGGTGTTCCGGTGTCAGTAATCGTCCCAGCGTTACCCGTTGAATCTGTATTGTTTTCGAATAACTCAAAAAATACAGCCGGTGTCGCTACTGCGGAGCAAGTCGCGAAATCATTACCGCGCATTAGTTGAATAATTTGATCTTGGGTGAGTTCGGCATCATACAGACCAAAGTTGGCCATCTTGCCACCGATGCCCAAGGTTTGCGCGACGGCGCCATATTGGAACGATCCAACGTTAAAGTGAGCGACACTCGCACCATCCGACCCAGGCATTACAACTTCGTTGCCCGATGTTGGCTGCGTCAGTCCAGTTACCTCGATCCCATTCACGTACATCTTAATGCTGTCGCCCGCACTGTTGATCGTGCAAGCTACATGGCACCATTGATTTATCACTTCGGGGAATGCCTGAGACGGTATATAGGCAATATTACTCTTGCGATCTTGTAGTCTTAATTGAGGATTAGTGGTACCACTGATCCACCCGAAGGAGACCATACCCAAAGAACCAATTCCACTGCCTGCCTGCATAAAATAGTTGTAATTGCTCTTACCGTCTATCAGCACCCAAGATGCGACGGTAAAGGCACTAAATGTTTTGTTTAGCGAGTAGTTGATAAAAGGACCACCACCGCTACCGTAACCAACAAACTCAATCGCGCCATCGCTACAAAATGTCGGCTCACTCCGAAAACCTAGATCCGCTGTCAATCCGCGCTTGGGATAGCTTCTAGCTATGTCCTTTGGTGGTGCCATTACTGCATATCCAAGCCGAGTACGTGGCCAAACACGGTCGTAGAGCCCGCGTCATTGATTGCATCGAAAGCAATACGATCGATGTCTGCGGCAGCCGTGCTAGGTGTCGGAGCAATGCCGGAGTCAAACTTAATACTGCCGAATGCGATTGTTTTAGACCCGCCAGAGCCTTGCACGAAATCCACAACCACTGAACGGCCCTCATTGGACGGAACCGAAGAGAACGCAATCGCGGTGATGTTGGCTGTAATCGTCAGCTCTTGATAGTAGCCATTAGAGAAATCAATGGTAATATTTCCTGACACATCGGCCTTGAAGAAGTCGCCTTCGCCCATCTTGCCGCCGCCACCACCCTCGCCTTCGGGTACGGTTACGATTGTCTGAGTCATCAGTAGCCTCCTTCAACCTCGATATACACCTGACCAGTAGACCCACTGGCTTTTGTATATTCAATGCGGAAATTTGGGATGTTGTAACTTACAGCAAAAGTCACACCGTTATCTGTCGTAAATGGGCCTGCGCTGATAGACTCTTGTGTTTGAGTGCCATCATGCAAAATGCGCATAAGCTTTACATCGCTAATCTGCGCTGTGCCCTTATTGACTACGGCGACCGTTAACTCTTTCTTGTGAAAAAGCTCGAACGCTGGCGCACCGTTGGCTTTGTTAATGGCAGTGTCGCCAGACTCTGAGTCGAGGACCTTAACAATCTGGCCCACATGTGTTGATTTACCTGTAAGTGTCAGTGCCATGTCAGGCCTCCATCATTCGCTGTCCGGGGGTCTGGAAGGCGGCTGCCGACTTGCGTAGCTGACCTACTCCCCCTTGTGTCATGTTAACCCCTCCGCCTTGTTCTTGGCCAGGGGATGTGTACATTTGTTGCATCGCACCGACGAACTGTGGAGCGACTGTTGGGTCCATGCCTTGCCCATACGCCATGCCGAGCTGAACTCGCGTAGCGTATGGTAAAACACCGCGATTCTCGACAAACGTATCAATCGTCTGTTGTTGAAGTCGCGTATATAAATCTGGGTAGATAGCCCGCAGTGGCTCCAAGACTTGCTGGTCCAGAAGGTTGCGGGACAATGCGTAGTAATAAGCATTGACCGGATTGTTCACTACCTCGATTGCTGTGCCATATCGCATCTTCAGCTCTGGCGTAGGCACTGGCTCGTAACGGTCAAACGGGCTTGATGGTGCAAGCTCTGGCGTGAAGGTTCCCAGGTAGTTGATTGCACGCTGAGTGGTTTGCGCCAATGACCCACGGAGAGACTCAACATTCTGCCCACCAGAAGCAACTCGTTCGATGGTCTGCATCATGCGGTCTGAATTGGTTTGCAGCTCTTTAATCTTAGCGACTGACTTATTGTATGCTTCATCAGTGGGGGTTTGATACGGAGTGCCGATTATCCCCGCAGACTGACCGAGAACCTTGCCAAGAATCGAACCCTTGCGCTGATACTTAACTGCATCAAAGTCATCGAGAGAAACTGCTTTGAGAGTTTTCTGAGCGCCACTTCTAATTAGGTTATTAACCTTTGATGTGGCTGCCAAGATTCCGGCTGTACCTCTAAGCACCAAGGTCGGTCTCTCTCTAAGAGCCTTAACGCCTTTAAGAGCCAAGACACCATAGCTCAGAAAGTTTGGAATCATGCCGCCGATGATGATGTCTAGCAAAGCACCGCCTGCTAACGCATCTTGAGTTAGCTCTGCTTTGCGTCGGTCAATGTTAGCTAAAGTTACTGATTCGTCTCTGCCTAATTCAGCTTTAGCTTTTCTGAGTTGTGCTGAGATAATGTTTTGCTGAATGGCTTCCTGAGCTTTTCTCTGTTTAAGCTCTTCGATTTGATCAGCCAAGGCTTCCGGGTCATCCAGGCGATCAACATACCGGCGAAGATCTTCTACTGCTTTGTCAAACCTCTCACCAACAATTCCACGAATTCCTTTTTCATCAGCAATATCAATCATTTGCTGAAGCGTGTCAGCGTCAAAATCTGCGCCCAAACCTAAGACTTGGCGCATTCCATCAATCGCCGCGTTGTATTCAGCAAGAGCTTCGGACTTACTTGCAACGCCATCAATTGAACCAGAAAACCTTTGAAAGATTTCTTGAACCTCTGGGATCTTTGCTAACTCGGGTGTCTCTCTTATTGCAGCAACAATAATCGACCCTTGCTTTTGAACTGTGCTTACGTACTCAGCAAGTTTCGCCTGATTAGACGGCGGCTTGCCAAGTCTTGCCAGCTTCATCAAGGCAGACTGAACGCTGTTTTTTGCACCCTCTATTCGCATAGCCGAAGAGCCAATGTGATCTACATATGCATCAGCGGGCTGAATTGCAGTGATAACTTGGTTCGATTGTTTCTTGGCTATATCGGGAATGTCCGCTCGTGTGGTGAATGCGGTAGGAAGAGTATTTAGATTTCTTCGGAGACGGCGCTGAAGAAGAAACCCAAGAAAATAATTGCCATCATTAAAAGCATCGTTGATCTTTTCAAGATCAGCGAGTGCTTGGTCGGCCTCACCATTTAGCCAACTTTTCCCGCTGGGGTTTGCAATACCATCAGCAATTCCACGTAGTCTTCGGACGGTCTCATTGACCCATGTTCTGGCGTTCTGTTGCATCTGCCCCGGAAGATCTGGGTCTGCCTGAACAGCTTCATCCATGGCGTTTTTAAGAGCCGAATCACCCGCAGTTTCTCTGACTACTACATCAAGTTTTTCACCGCGCTCGCCAACCTCACCAAGCGCGCTGGCTAATTGCTGGCGAGATTCCTCCAAGGCATCAATATCTGCGGCGGCTTCACTTAAGAAATCGTCTGCCCCCTTTTGAGCTGCCTTGCCTGTCCTTTTGCTTAAGTCTCTTAGAGTTCTTTGAATCGCAGTAACGGCCTTAGTTGCTTGAGCTTTCTTAACACCAAGCTGGCGAATTTGTTCTTGAAGTTGTGCCTTAACAACGCCAATGGCGGCTCTTTCTGCGGTTGCATCCAGTCCTTGCTGCCTAATTTGAGCAACTCTATCCTCAGCATTACGCAGCGCGTCAGTTAGATCACTGTAGCTTGTTTGAAAGCTTAGAACGTTTTGAAGTTCATTTGCTATAAAGTCACGCGATTCTGGGTCAGCACTTGAGATAAAGTCAGCAACGCGATCAGCAAACTTCTGCCCATGCTTTTCTACTGAACTTCGGTAAATGCTTGATGCGATGTTTGTTGCGCCTTTTGCGGTCAGGGCCAATGCACCAAGGCCGCCACCAAACAAACCACCATACACTGAACCAGAAACCGCTCCGCTCGCAGAACTGCTTAGAATATCTTCCGCAGTGGCTTCTGGGTTTTGAATAATTGCTTCGCTGATACCTGCACCGGCACCGTAAACCGCACCCTCAATGGTGCTGGCTACGGCTAAAGGGGCAAGTGCCTGCGCTGTAGACTGAAGTGCTTTCGGTGCTTTTGACGCTGCTTTGGTACCAACAAATTTACCGGCTGCGGTAGCTGCCTCTGCTAATTTCCTGGTGGGTGCTGCGGCACCAGCGAGAGCACGTTTAGCAACCTCTTTTGCGCCTACTCGTCCTGCCGCCTGAGCCGCCGCGCCGGTACCGCCAGTGGCGAGAACAGACGCAATACCTGTGGCAATCTCTGCACCGGTGGTTAGGACGGGTGCGGCTTCTTCGATGCCCGCTGCCTCACCTGGCTCTAGCAATCCGGCCTTTGTGAGAAGACCTGGAGCAGTACCAAAGGTTAGCCCCTTGGCTGCACCGTAGAGAAGTGGAGCGGCAACGCTGTCTTCGTATTCTCTGGTGAACTTTCGCTTACTGGCTTCAAACTCACTAATTTGACTAAGACCAAGTTGCTGGACACGGGCCAAAGCTTCTTGGTCGGTTGACGGGATCGCAAGTGTTTGGCCACCCGCGTCAAAGTAGAATGTTTCGCCATTGCTCATTATTGCACATACCCTGACAAAGCGGGATCACTCGATGCTATCAAGTCACTGAGGTACGGCGTTAGGAAGCCGTATTTCGGATCAAAGTCAAACCCACGTTCTTCTTTAACCTTTGCTCGGGCATATTGGTCAGCTTCTTCGGCTGTATAGCGACCAGTCATGTAAGCCTCATCAAACGCTGCGCTTGCTTCAGCCTTAACTGCAAGGTGCTCAAGGAAGCCTTTGATTTTAACTGCGTCAAGTTTCTTGTCCGCCAAAATTCTTCTGAAGTTATCAACGTCTCTATCCGAGATAGAGGAAGCCGATTGACCTTCAGTAGCTAAACCAAAAGCAATTTGGTCGACGGCGTTTCGCAGCTCAACGGCACCCTCTAATGACTGACTAAGACCAGCAAAAGCTGCGACTGCCACTTGTGGACCTTCCTCAGCAACTTGACGCATTGCCGCTTCGATTGCTCTATCAAGCGCCCCTCGATCAAATCTCCCCACCTCACCTATGAGTTTCTCTGCTCCTTGAATCCCTCGCCGTAAGGCTACGGCTGTGTCTCGGCTTTGTTGAAGACTGGATCTTGATTTTTGAATGCCGGTTTTATCTGGAAGCAATCTCTCTCTGGCTTTGCTTGCTGCCGCTTCTTGTTCAGCCGCAATCTTGTCTCGGCTTATCTGAAGATCTTTGGCAATCTGTGCCGCTGCATTTGCCGCCGCATCCTCCATGGCCATCTCTCTAAGACCAAGATCAAGTTGTGTCTGGTAGCCGCGAACTAGCGCATCTCTAACCATGTTCGATGCAGCAATCTCATTACCTAGACGCTGATTGGCAAGATTAAACAAGTCTCGAAGTTTGCCCTTCTTCTCAATGCCCTTCTTCATCTCCATGTCCGCAAACTTGAAGAGAAGGTCAGAGGCAACGTTTCCTAGTTTNCCGCCGCTAAANCCTCGGGCAGCCTCACCAAGAACTAGCCCAACAATTGCCATGGCTTTCGACTTGCCATCTTTAACAAATGAAAAGGGATCTATTTCAACGTCTTTGAGATCTCTTTCCGCTTGGTCGAACCGAGCACGGGCTTCCTTAACCTCTGGTGAAACATAGAATGCGGCGCGTCGAGTTTTCTCTGCAAGCTCTCGCACTCCCTCGAATCTATCTTCTGGCGCGCGCTCTAATCCTGGAGGTGCGGTAAAGCGACCAAGTGGATCAACGAATGCTTCAGAACCACCACGGAAAGCCTGCGCTACCTCTGGGGCTACAACTGTTCCAGGGATAGGCGCACCGGCAACCATAACATCAGGGACAGGAGGACCAGCGAAAACCTCTGGCTCAACCGGTGCCATGGGCGCAAAGTCAGCAAGCGCAGGAGGAACCCCGCTTAGCGCTTGCTCTGCAATATCGCTTTCAACTTGTTGACCCTGAACAGCCGCCTGAGCATTGGCTGCTAAGATTTCATCAATTAACGCCATTACTTTTTCTCCAGCTTGCTGAGTCGATCATTAAGGTTGGCCATAGCTGCAAGCACTTCACCGAATCCTTTTGGAATGGTCTTCACGCCTTCAACTTCCTCAACCATCTTATCACCGGCTTTAGATTTCTCTAAGTCCTGCGCCATGATACCGACTTCTTCTTCCCCGAACTTATCGTACTTTTTAGCAGAGAGCGCGTCTAGCATAGCTTTAGCATCTGAGTTGCCATCGCGAACATTTGATTTCATGCGTTCATCAGAAACCATCTGTCCAATCTGTCCGCCAAGGCCACCGCCTGCGCTGATGAGCCCCGCAGCAACGGGTAGCGGAACACCAAAAGCCATCGATGCGGCACCTAAGCCAGCACCAAGCAATGAGCCAATACCGCCAGCAAAAAGACTCTCTCGCTGCTCTTCTGCTAGACGTGCTTGCTCTGCTCTAATCTCTGCGCCCAAACGCATCTGACGCATAAGTTCGGTTGCTCTTGCTCGCTCTGCTTGTTCTTGCGCTGCAATTTGACGTTGTGCTGAACTTGCAACCTCTGCTCCTGCTCTTTGAGCTAACGCTTGCCGAGTAGCCGCGAATGGGTCACGCGCTCTTGCCGATTGACCCGCAGATAATGCCTGAAGAGACTGTCTTTCGGCTTGAATGTCTTGAACTGCTTGACTCGGCCCTGCTCGGCCTTCAGCAATGTCCTTTAAGCGCATATATTCAGTTACGAGTGCTGCCCCGGCCCCAGGGATTTCTTTTGCTGCTTCGGCTCTTTTGATTCTTTCCTGGCGTTCTGTTTCTTCTTGAGCTGCCACATCTTCAAGAGCTTGCTGGCCCTCTGATGTTTGGCCTTGCGCCTGATAGGCTTCCTCAACACGATCGCTGAAATTAGAGGATTCAGGACTTACGCCTTGCTCTATAAACTCCTGAGCGATTTCATCTCTTGTCTTAATCTCTGCCATCAGAAAAGCCCCTCCATCGCAGCCATTTGATTATACTGTCTACGAATCCTCATTGCTTCGAGTGGATTCTGGGCAAGCTGAGCTTCAAGTTTTCCTAGCTCAAAGAACTCTTTAGCCCTTTGTTGTGCGGCGGCAGTTTTCTCAGCAAGATCTGGGGGTGGTAGCGGACCTACAAAGTCTGCATCACCAGGTTGGGCAGCTTTAGCAGCATCAGAGGCATTTGAAATTCCCTCTGCCGCAACAAGTCCGGCACCCGCAGCACTCGCCAAACCGGAAAGCAACTGAGCTTTTCTTTGCTCCTCCATAAGAGCCCTTTGCATGGCAATCTGCTGGAGCGCTACATCTCTTGCCTCTGCCATCTGCACATCTCTCGCCATAGCACGCAGAACATCGGCACCGCGAAGTTGACGAGCTTGCCTTAAGGCTTGCTCTCTTGCAGCCATTTGCTGTCCAAGGGTCATACGTCGCTGTGCTTCAGCAATTGCTACGTCTTGCAGGATTGACTGAACATCAGGAGAAACGCCAACTGGTCTTTCTGCCATCTTAAACCTCCGCGATTGTCTGTGNCGCTGGTAACTTAAATGTACTTGGACGNGCTCCAACTTCAAAGGCCACGCCCTTAAGTTTTACACTTGCTCCATTGCCGCTTACTGAAATCTTCAAAGCTATAGCGCGACTCTTTTGATTCTTGAGATGCGCTCGATAAATATATGGGTCGGTATCTGAGGAAATCCCCAGAGTATGCGTCTCGGATGCAGAAGTTGCGTAGTCGTTAAATATCTGCATCGTCAGGTCGTTTGTATCTATAAAATCACCAAGCAACTGAACCCTGTAAACACGCTGTGCCCCCTGGAGGCCATTAACGGAGATACTGTGAAGCTCAACGTCAAAGTCGTAATTGGTCGTTGTTGTTGCTCCAGCGGAGCTAACATACTGGTCTTGATAAGCGGCTTTTGATGCTGTTAGGACAGAGCCGTTAGCCTGCAAAACCACATAGGTTCGATCAATAATTCTTTGATCTACAATCTTTTGATTAGCAGTGTTCCCTGTCGAGATATCCCACTGATACCANGTGTTGAAGAANGTATTGTAGATGAGAACAACCGAATTGTTTTNCATAAGCATNCGNATTTCATTNTCATCGTCNTCTAGGATAATNGACTTAACTGGTGNGCCAGAAGTCCCTGCGTTTGNANNNAANGAATCCTCTACCTGAGCGCCNAAGTAGTTGAGCTGAGTNTTTGGAGTCACAACATANAGACCGCGCTCAGAAATATAAAATGCCCCCAAGGAGGTAGAGAGGTGTGGGGTTCCGGGAACCATCCCCTGCTTTGGTCCGATATTTTTAGCCCCCGAAAAACCGCCTGCCCCAGC
>FUFK010779290.1_pt1 | contig 10264 bp, 13 predicted proteins | sample 1021851 | NCBI WGS metagenome assembly FUFK01 (sample SAMEA51879418, study PRJEB19060) | metagenome
GAACGGCTGACAGGGGATGCCTCCGCAGATGAGGTCGTGTTCGGGAATATTTCTAATTGTTTCTTCATTTTTACTGATCTCCTTTAAATCATTATAGATTGGCACTTCAGGCCAATGTTTATTTAACACTTTTTGACAAAATGGGTCGAACTCACAAAACGCAATGGTTTCAAATCCTCCCGTTGCTTCCAGTCCTAGTGAAAAGCCACCAATACCAGAACATAAATCTAATATCTTGAGTTTGCTCATATCAACTTTATNTCTTTATCTTTTTTCAACACATCCAATACGGGAGATTCATCATTTCTAAACAACGTCATTACAGACGTATCAACATCTCCGCTATTGGTTTTAACTACGCTCGCCCTAACCACTCTTGTGGGTTCAGGGTTCACTCCTTGCTCAAGGCAAATCTGTTCAAAGTCATTCGCTAACCACAGTGCTAGTGCAAACCTCATTCCGTCAACAATACTGGAAGCACCTCTAATAGACTGTCTCGCCTCCATACTGCTCTCTGTGCCAACTAAACCACTCTTGTTCATGTGATGTATAGACAACGTAGTCGCTCCTAGTTGTGCCGATATGCTGGCGCAGAACGAACACCACAACTGCGCTGACTCGTTACTGCTACTGATAGGGCTAGAAGCACTCACAAAGCTCTGTATTGGGTCGAATACAACTAACTTAAGGTCTGGTATTGATTTAAGCTCTTCGACTAATTCTGTGGCTTGTGCGGTGATATTATCCTCTGTCAACAAGATCATAGGCTTTCCATGATCTGCAATGGTATAAACAAAGACATCATACAAAGCATTGAACCTTGCCCCGTGTGGGTCTAAAGAGTTTATTCTCCTGTGTATCTCTTCTTGNTTATCTTCCGAACTAAGAACGACTGAGTTNCCCGACTGTAAAATATTTTTGCCTAAGAATGTTCCTCCCCCCTTTGCTAAGTTCAAGGCTAACTGCAAAGCTAGAAACGATTTACCAATACCACCAACGCTTGATAANACTCCTGGTGCTTTGAGCGGAATAAAGCGATCCACTAACCATTCGATAGGAGGAGGACTACCGACAAGATTCTTTATAGCGTACCGCTTTATCCCTAAACCAAAATCTTCAATCTCTTCTTTAACTTTATCTAACCCTTGTTGTTGGTGTAGATCATTAAAGTCTCCAATGATTGAAGGTAATTTTACTACAGAGTTATGCACAGCTTTTACACATTCGTCTGCTTTCTGCTGGCCTACTCCATTTTTATCATTATCAAAGGCAATAATGAACTTAGCTTGTGTTCGCTCCCGCATCCTGTTCATTGCCTCTAAACCAAAAGTCGCTGAAAAAACAACAACTACTGGCAAACTTGTTGCTAAATGTACGCTAACTCCTGTAGCGACTCCCTCAACAACGACTATCTTTTCTAAAGTGTGTATCTGTTTCAGATCAAAACCAATNGGAAAGACATTTCCNTTCACTTCNCTNGCAGATACGAACTTTTTACCGCCTTTTTTGTCTATNTACTGAAGACTTCTTAGCTCACCTGTTATAGAATGCGCCACGGGAATTATCAGGCTACCGTTTAATTCCTTTAACCCATAATTATTAACTATATTTTTTGCACTTAAATAAGGATGCTCAACACAATCATTGCACTTTTTAAATCTCTCTCTAACCTCTTCTGCTACTTCATCTTGCCTCCGTTTCTTATGTTCTTCCCCTTGACGTATAGCTTCTTCGAGTTTGGTCTTTAGAACCTGTCTCTGAGTATCATTTAATTGGTTGGGGTCAACAGAAGACCACTTGCCTTGTAAGCCTGTTCTCCAGTTACCCCATACGCAGTTCTGNTAATCGCCTGTCTCGTTAAAGACATACCAACCAGAACGCTCTCCATGTTTATCAGGGCGAACACCAGCTCCCGCTCTAACGGGNACTCTGACTAATTCGCCTGTGGTATTAATGTAATCAATGAACAGACCATCATCNGTCATTTCATTNATTAATGAATCTATGCTTTTCTTTTGTCCACGAAATTGAAAGTTCTCGTCAATGACGATTCCCTCTTCGCCTACATACTTTCTTAAATCAACCATTTTCTCGTAATTCTTTTACGAGAAGTCCTTTATCAGCTAACTCCGAACAATAATTTAGATACTCTGCTATTGCTTTACCAAATAATTTTATTCTTTGGTCTCTCTCCCACTCGTGCATTACAAAACTGTTTTCCTTCTTTGCAATGTCTAAGTAAGTATCTTTTGTTAAGGTCAAGGCATACTTGATGCCTTCATAATTTAATTGTGCGACATACGGTAAAGGTTCTCCTCTTTCTAATCTTTCCTTTATCTTTTTGGTGTGTTCCATACAACAACTTCCGTAGTAACGATCCTCGTACTCGTAATAACAGACCTCCGCTGGGTGACATGCAATAACTGCACAACGAAGGCCTGTCATACTTTAGGGGTTCACTAGAACGGGACATCTTCTTTAGACGTTTCCTTTACTGTTTTCTCAGCTCCCGTAGTCTTGGATTCTTTGTTAGTGACGGGTTGAAACGTGTTACCGAAGTCTTCCTTTATTTCCAGATAACCCTTATCTCCTTCGACAAGTTCTGCTGACAGAGACTTGCCTAATAGTTGAACACTAGGATCAGTCAATGCGCCTGTTACTCCACACGCTTTGCCAATCTTTCTTAAGGTTTCTACACCTATGCTAACTGCCTTATCGCTACTGTCGTGAGCCATAGTGCAAGCATAGTTCATGTTAATAGTTGTATCTTCTATCTCAAAATATAATTTTAGAGCTTCCCAACCATTAGCACCTGTAATAATTTCATCACCACAGAATGTCATGTTGTATCTACCTGGTGTTAGCTTACTGCCTCCACCGCCTTCGCTTACGCTGTCCACATCTAAGTCGTGGCCATACTTGGTTAAATCTACCATTTTTTCTCCTTAGTTATTAATTATTGCTTCTCTGATTGTAGGCCAATCAAAAGGTAGTTCTGGTTCTAATGAGTACCTATTCTTAGCCAGAAAAGCTGGTCTTGATTCCGTATAAATTACACGGTCTCCCTGTACTGCTTTTGTGTTTGTCTGCCCGCCTTTCCCCTGTGTTTTAACTGTTCCAAGTTTATAGTTGGCAAAGAAACAACAATCACTATGCTCAAGTATTAAGTCTCCCGCTTTTCTGTGCAACTTCAGCTCGTGTCTGTCGTATGCCTCAATCTCAGGCGACTCAAATCTTTTTATTTGGTTATGTGCAATCTGAATAATCGTCATGCTCTTCTCATCTCTAAGACGATTGAGTATGTCTATGTATTCTCTCCATTGTTTAAGAGCTTCTACATAACCACGACCATAACCAAATTCTTCAATAGACTTTTTACCATGTTCTTGACAAACCTTTTCCCAAACTAAGGGTTCTAGCCAGTCCAAACTATCCACAGCTAAAGTTTTATACTCGTGATCTTCGTCTAATAAAGTTTTAAGATTAGCTATAAACGTATCGTAGTCATTAGCTACAGGAAAGTGGTCACATTGAATCTTACCCATGCCATCTTCAGTTAAAGCAAAGATAGGTGCATTCATGCCAGATGCAAAAGATGTTTTACCAATCCCCGCACCTCCGTAAAGCACTATTTTAGGTGGCTTAAGTTTACTTTTCTTTCTTATATCAGCTAGACTCATCTTCCACCTCTATTACTTTTTGTTCAGACTCTACAGCTGCTTTTAGTTGGTCGCTGTAATAGCCTATCAAAATATCCATTTGCTCAACATTCAAGTTAGCTTCCTGAATATATCTATTCTTCTGCTCTTGGTGCATCTTGCATTTATTAAGCAGTAATACTGCATCATCGGATAGTTCAGATACTTTGTATTCTGGGCCATCCTCTGAAAATCTAACGGTTTCTTCTTGTTGATCGTTAGCTTCCTGATTATTTTTATCAGTCATTTTTCACTCCCATATATTGTTTATAACTATCGCAAATATCCTTCGCATTACAGAATCTACAATTCTCTTTGCTTGGGTTGTATTGCGGTTCTTCTTCGTCACAAGCATCTGCTGCTGGCTTCAAAGTCTCGTAACCCCATTCCACTAGATTAGCTGCGGACATGGAATAAGATCGTATAGCACCGTCTTTGTGCCATGATCTAGGTTGTACTATTGTCATGGTAACTACTGTGTCTTCGTTACCGTATCTTGATAAAGCTCCCAATGCGTAGATTAATAACTGCGTATTGTTCTCCACGTCTACAGGAAACTTACCTGATTTTAAATCTATAATCTCTAATTCTTTCTCGCCTATCAAAATCGCATCTGCTGTTCCCCAAATGTGTTCTGATATCTCTTCCATGCTGACTCTTTCTTCTATCAGCATCTTTGCATCTAATTCTTCTTTTCTTTTGTTGACGTAATCTACATAGACTTCAGCACACTTAATCATGTCTTCGTCAACTTCTATTTCAAAATCTTCTACGTTTTCTTTTCTGCCTAACCAATAGTCTTGTAGTGTTACGTTTTCTAAACGATCTTTTAACAACATCTCTGTCATACTGTGTACGAGCGTACCTGTAGCAGCTGGCAAACTTGTTGAATAAGGGACTTCCATAGCTAGGTTAGGCATACCAGGACAAGCCATCCATATCTTTGAACCACTAGGACTTAGTTTAGCGTGCGCCATTGTGTACCAGTCTTCCCTTCTCGTACTCTTCTATATAATCTATATCGTAAAGCACCTTGCCACCGATCTTAAAGAACTCAGGCCCTTGTCCTTTACCCCTTTGATTTTCTAGGGTTCTGGGACTTATCTTCCATCTAGCTGCTAGTTCTCTCGTGTCAAGAAATTTGCTGGTTTTATCTTCCATATTTTCCATTATTGCTCCCTTCTGTACTCTTTGATTGCTAATAATACATTTTTTAACTAAAATATCAATAACAAGTGATGAAAAACTTTAAAAAAGATAACAAAGCCACCAATCGTCAGGTTGGAGGCGATCACTATAGGAGTCTGAAGATCACTCCTACGCAGTATATATATGCTAACGATCTGTCTTGGAATCTGGGTAACTGTGTTAAATACATAACCAGAAACAAAGAAGACAAGGTAGAGGACTTATTAAAAGCCAAGCATTATATAGACTTGGAACTAGAGATGGTCTACGGATGCAATCCCGAAGGAATACGGGAGGAAAATAAATGAGCCAATATATAGATAAGGTAAAGATAGATGGCAAGACTACGAGCCTTAGAGACAATCCTTGCATATCAGTATGTAGCTTGACGTATGGAGCTGGAACCAAATGTATTTGTGGTCGCAGTTTAAGTCAGGTTTCTAACTGGAATGGTTATGATGATGTCACTAAGAAGATAATCGTAATGAACGCTATAGAAGATAAGGAGTCTTTTCCAAGACAGAAACTTACCTTCTTAGCGGATGAATACGATATATCTATGGACTCTGCCAAACAAATCTTTGTCACAGACAGAAAGGAAACATAACATTATTCACCATCAATAATGTTTTGTATGTGTTCTCCTACAAGGTTTGCATTGGCTATCGCTTTGTCTTGATGAATATGTGCGTATCTCTGGGTGGTTGCCTGATCTCGGTGGCCTAACAAGTTACCTACCTCTGATAGATTAATCTTTTGCAAAGACCAAGATGCGTAACTGTGTCTAATGTCATGCAGTCTTATATCGTCTAAACCAATAGCTTGTTTGATGGTTTCCCACGTTCTTCTCGGTGTTTTAATACCAATGATATATTCAGAGGAGCGGTCTTGCTGATTGATTATGTCCATTGCCATAGGTGTTAGATGGATAATACGATCCTCTCCGTACCTGTCTGTCTTGTGATCTTTGATAACGAGTGTGTTACCTACCAGGTCAGTCCACTTAGCTTTGGCTATCTCCCCCTTCCTTGCACCTGTTAAGATTAGCAACCAGATAAAGGCAACCGATTTCTGATAGATTTGGTCATCTTTTAATTTATTCAGCTGATCTCTGACTGCTAACAGCTCTTCATTCGTCAAGTATCGCTTGCGTTTGTTCTCCCTGTTCTTGGGTATATTGGTGCTTGGGTTTATAACTACCAATGATAATGTAATGGCTAGGTTATAAATGGCTTTTATAATAGATAAACACTTATTAGCCAGAGAAGGTGCTCTGTCGCTAATATCAAAGTGTAACTGTGCTATATCTCCACGAACAATCTCATCTATCTTTTTATCGCCCAATACAGGACTGATATTCTTTTTATAGACTTGCTCTATCTTATCAACAGTCTTGATTTGTCTTCTTTTGAGGTCTTTGACATAGACCATAAACATTTCGTCTAAAGTTTTCATAACATCTCCCTAATGCGTTATTAGGCAGTATAGTGTACTTTATCCAGTATGTCTAATATGTTGTCTATGGGGTTGTTATTCTGCATCTCCTCGTCTTTAATCGTAACGCTATTGGTATCGTCTGCTTTACGAAATACCACGTTCATGTGTTCTAGGGAGACAAAGGCAAAGATATCTATTGCACCGTTCTCGTAACTACGGTTTTTAGTGTGCGATCCTCTACGCATATCAAACCGCCAGTTCGCTCTGTGCTTTTCTATCTTGGTCTTGGTTTTAACTTGGACTTTGTAGAGTGTGTTGTTGTATTGAAACAGTACGTCAGCTTCCGCTGAGTGAGGAACCATGAGTACGGTATCAGAAATTTGAGAGAGAAGTGATGCTACGAAATACTCGCCAGAACGACCAACCCGTTCTGTGGTTCTTGACATGGTTTATTCTTGTCGCATGGACTCCTGTACTTGTTCAGACACCAATGGTACTGCTGGCTGAACTGCTATAGCACTAACTGGTACATCTGGTAACTTAGGTAACGACTGTAGGAATCTCTGTATAAATTCTTTCTTCTTGTCTTGCCCAGCTTTGTCTATGTTCTTTATAAGATTCTTGTTAAATGGTCTAGCTAAGAAAGCATTTAAAGCTCTCAATAAACCAAACCCAGCTATAGCTCCAACCCCACCACCTACATTTATTCCTGTTGTTCCTATTAAGGCTGTTGGCCCTAAAGACTGAGCTGATCTCAATATTCCTGACCTTAGTATAAATGTATTAACATCTGGCAAAGCCTCTGGAAATTCCTTGAGAATGTTTAAGAAACTGTATAAATCATCAGCTGAAGTTTGTGTATAGTCTTTAAGAAGTTCTTTAGTAGCTTCAAACTTTTTACTCTTAACATTATCAAAACCAAGTTCTTTATATAGTTTTTCAAAATTTCTTTGCTCACCTCTTAAATGTTTTGTAAACACATCATCTAAATAATTTGCAGCAAGTTGATTGACTCTTCTTTTTCCAATAAGAGTTCTTAGTTCTTTAACTGCTTCTGGTGATTTAGCATCACCAAAAGTGTTTTTGTATAAATCTTCTAATCTTTGTGAAGGAGGCCTTCCAACACCAGGTCTTAATGCTCCTCTACTTAATGCCTTTTGGAACTCTTTACCTGTTTTACCTTCAACCACCGACATATATTCTTTAAACAATCTATCTCCAGAAGACAAAAGCCTTCCATGAGAAGTATTTGGATTTCTTAATTGCCTTTTCATTTCATCTTGCATTGCTGTTACAGCTCTATACGCAAGATTATTTGGTGTTTGACTTTTTGCTGGATCGTATTTTTTAGACAAGTCTTTGATTCTAAAATCTAATGCTCTTATGTCATCATAATTTAAAACCTTTTTTTCTAAACCTCTTTTGCCAGCAACTAAAAAATCACCATACAGATTCACATCTAACATTAAATTCTGAATATCTGCTGGCATCTTTTCAAATTCACTTCTAGGTAAATTTCTTGCTGCAACTCTTCTTAAAGGTTCTATATCAAAGAAATCACCTCTTTTTTGCATTTCTTGTTCTGCTTTTTTATACACAGCTTTATAAGAAGCTCTCCAATCCTTGAAAGACTGCATACCAAACTCTTTTATTAGTTCTGATCTTTCGGTTTCTGTTAAAGGATTTACTCTAGCTGTTGGTGCTATTCTTTTATTTAACGCAGTATCTACTTGTTCAAAAGTTTTTAATAATTGCTTTTGTCCTGGTGCTCCAGCCAAAGGCATACGACTAGACAAATTATAAACACCTCTCACAAACGGAGAAGAGCTTGCTTGACCTAAAGAAAGTTCTACTCCTTCTTCCGCTAATTTTTTTGCTTGTTGACCAGCCTCCTCTGTCAAACCAAGTTGTCTTTCTAAGGCACTAATTCTTGTACCAGCATCAGGAGCTTGTGCTGCTATTTTTGCTTTACTGTCTAAAGCCCTGTCAACAACTTTTGTAACAAATGGTTTTAATGCNTTTCCAGCTATAGGTGTTGCTAATGTCAAAGTAGCATCTACCGCTCCAGTAACTACAGCATCTTTCGCTCTTTCTCCAGCACTAGGGGATGGCATATCTGGAGCTAATAAATCACCAAGAAAATCGGCTGCCAAAGAAGCACCTCCAGCACCTATTCCAGCACCAGCGGTAGCCCCAGCAATAATACCAGGAGGGCCAGCTGGAGCACCTAAAACTGCACCACCTATAGCACCACCAATACCACCAACTATTTCTAAAAAACCTTCTGCAAATGGTGGCAATCTGCCTGGATAATCATTTGGATCAATTAAACCCATTTCTATACCAACATTTCTAGTTTTGGCATAGTATGTTTTGGCATCAATTTTTCCTTCTTTCAGGAGTTTGTAGCCATCAGATTTTATTTGCTCAAAAACCTGTTGTTTGTTTTCTGATTTTTTTAGCTCTTCGTAGCTAGGCATAATTATTATTCGTATATCCAGCTATAGAAGCCTTCAGATTGCATATCCAAATTTGTTGGTTTTAGTGTTTCTTCTTTTTTAGGAGATAAACTTAAAATTGCTGAATCTAATTTTTTAGACAACAAAATGCTTTTATTTAATTCTTCTCTATATTTCTCTTTGTCTGAATCAGAAACAGTAGTAGATTTTAAACCTTGTTTAAGATTATTTATTCTAGCATCTACTTGATCTTTAACATTTATATATTTTTCTCTTGCATCCGCCTCTGACGTTGCTGCTGACATAGGTAAGTTGCCTTTAAGGTTTTCATAAATTAACAAATTTGGTCTTCCAGTAAAGTCAGCAGCTAAATTTGCTAAAATTTCTGTATTTAGACTATTTCTTGCTCTTACGGCTGCTCCAGTTTCAGCCTCAACATCGAAACCAAGAACCCTTGTAGCCTTACTCAATGCCTCTTGCGCTGCATCAACTGGCCCAAATGCTTCATCTAAATTTGCAAATGTATTTAGAATTCCTGTTTGCTCTATGGTAGTTTCAACATTTTCTTCTACTTTATTAATTAATTCTTGACCTGATAGTTCGCCCGTTTCTCTAAAATCAATAACATCTTTTGTAGGAACTCCAGCTAAAACCAAATTTATTTCTTGATTTGAAAAACCAGCACCTTGCAATGCTTGTATTTGCTGTTGTCTTTCTATCAACTTTTGTTGTTGTTCTTGTTGTTGCAAGTAACCTTGTTGTAATCCTTTTTCACCAAACAACTCATACATTTTGGCAAGAGAGGGATTTGCTTGTGCAAACTGTTGTAACTTTTGCTGTCTCGCTGCTGCTTCTTCTTGCAACTTACGACTTTGTTGCATACCTAAAGCCATCTGCATCCTTTGTGGATCGCCAGATAGTTGTGCAGTTGCAATATTTAAAGCATCTGATAATTGTCTAAGTGAATTGTTTGCCATAATTAATCCTTATGCTAAACCACTAAATCCAGCTCTAGCAGTAGAGCTACCAGTATATCCTGTGCCAGCACCAGTATTGCTAGAGCCACCAAACAAACCACTCATAAACGGTTGGTTTAATATATTAAGAGCAGTAGAAACACCTTCTAACGCACTAGGTTGATAACCTAAAGTTTGGCCAGTAAAGAAAGGTTGACCCGCTGCTGCTGATAATAAACCAAGCTGTTGAGGCCCGTAAGCCAATGCTCTTTGGAATTCTTGATACGGAACATCCAATGCTGCTTGTTGGAACGCTTGTTGTTGTGTTCCTATACCGCCTAACATTCCAAGTCTTCTGGCTTGCTCTGACTGTAATCCACCAAGCAATCCAGCTCTTTGTGCTCTTGATCTTAGTTCTAATTCTGGTTGTGCAAACGCTCTGGCTTGCTGTCTTGCGATGTCTTGTTGTGCAGCACCCAAAGCCTGACCGAATCCAGCTTGTCTCAAGTTTGCTGCGGTTCTTGCT
>FUFK010055736.1_pt1 | contig 10263 bp, 10 predicted proteins | sample 1021851 | NCBI WGS metagenome assembly FUFK01 (sample SAMEA51879418, study PRJEB19060) | metagenome
GAAAGTGGTTCTAAATATTAACACAAGAAAGAGGTTCTATGGATTTACCAAAACTTAAAAAGGTTACAGAAAAGAAAAAGAAAAAAATNATANTATTATCAGACGACCTAAGAATGTCAAGTGGTGTCGGAACAATGTCAAGAGANATTGTTATGGGAACNATTANAGAATACGATTGGGTCCAAGTNGCNGGNGCNATNAAACATCCAGACGCAGGTAAANTAGTTGANTTAAATNANGCCACANGANANGAAACTGGCATTGANGACGCATANCTTAAATTNTATCCAGTTGACGGCTATGGNAGTCAAGANTTATTNAGNNCANTAATCAAAACNGAACAACCAGANGCTATTCTTCACTANACAGACCCAAGATTTTGGACTTGGTTNTATGATATGGAACACGAGGTAAGACAACAATGTCCTATNTTTTATTATAATATTTGGGACGATTTACCTTATCCAAGNTGGAACGAACCATTTTANGANAGTTGTGATTTGATTATGAATATTTCAAAACAAACACACAACATNGTTCAAAATGTATGCCAGAACAAACCAAGAACAGATTGGGANTCAACTTATGTTCCACACGGAATCAATGAAAAGTTTTTTTATCCGGTGAAGAATGAAAAAGAAAGATTAGAGATGAACAAAATGAAATCTGAATTGTTTCAAGGTAAAGATATAGAGTTTTGTTTATTTTATAACAATAGAAACATCAGAAGAAAGATGACATCAGATACTATTCTGGCATTTAAAGAATTTGCAGATAAACTACCAAAAGAAAAAAGAGATAAAGTAGCTTATGTTTTACATACTCAACCAGTTGATAACAATGGAACAGATTTGCCAGCAGTTGTTCAAGAATTGTGTCCTGACCTAAATGTAATATTTTCAACAAATAAGTTATCAAATCAACATCTGAATTACCTTTACAACATAGCAGATGTGACAATCAATATAGCATCTAATGAGGGATTTGGATTAGGGACTTGTGAAAGTCTAATGTGTGGAACACCAATTATTGTTAATGTTACAGGTGGACTACAAGACCAATGTGGATTCAAATTAAAAGATAAACACATTACTTATCAAGACTACAAAGATATCCACTCACTACACGATTGGAGAAAATGGCAAGATAATGAAGACTTAACTCACGGAGAGTGGGTAAAGCCAGTATGGCCTAAAACAAGAACATTAGCAGGTTCACCACCAACNCCATATATTTTTGATGATAGAGCAGATTGGNTAGANGTGNCAGAAAAAATAAATGAGTGGTATGAAATGNNTNNTGANGAANGAAAAGANTGTGGTTTCAAAGGACACGANTTNGTTTGTNGNGATGANGCTATGATGAGTGCNAGANNNATGTGTNNATTATTTANNGACCATATGAATACNGCACTTGATAAATTTCAACCAANAGAAAGATATGAGGTATACAAAGTATGAGACCAATGNTATTAGTAACNGCNCCAGTTGAAACTCGTAGTGGATATGGAAANCACTCACGAGANATTTGTCAGGCATTAATTGAAATGGATAAATATGATGTTAGAATACAATCAGTTCGTTGGGGTTCAACACCACCAAATGCNTTAGAAAAAGACAATCCTATTCACCAAGAAATTAATAAAAGAATTTTAAGACAACCTTCATTAGAAAAACAACCTGATTTACATTTACATATTGTTATACCAAATGAGTTTCAGGCGATAGGTAAAGTTAATATCGGTATGACCGCAGGTATTGAACACACGATACCACCAGCCACTTGGGTAGAGGGTTGTAATCGTATGGATATGACAATCTTTACATCTGAATTCTCAAGAAATTCATTTGTAAATGTTCAGTTTGATAAACTTAATAATCAAACGAAGCAAGTGGAAGGACAATTGAAGTTGGAAAAACCAAGTGAAGTATTGTTTGAGGGTGCAGATACAAATATCTACAAAGAAGTAGATAAGATTTCACCAATATTATCTGGCAAATTCTCAAAGATTGAAGAGGACTTTTGTTTTCTATTCGTAGGACATTGGTTAAGTGGCAATCTTGGGGAAGACAGAAAAGATATTGGTATGATGTTAAAAGTATTCTATACTATGTTTAAGAATAAAAAGAACCAACCAGCACTTATTTTAAAAACAAGTGGAGCAGGTTTTTCCATTATGGACAGAAACGAAATGATGAAAAAAATAAAATTGGTGAAAGATAGTATGAAAGGTGATAAATTGCCAAATGTATATTTATTACACGGAGATTTGACTGATGAAGAAATGAATCAGTTGTATAATCACCCGAAGGTAAAAGCACACTTGACATTTACACACGGAGAGGGATTTGGAAGACCATTGTTAGAGGCAACATTGAGTGGAAAACCAATGATAGCACCTATCTCAACAGGTCAAGCAGACTTTTTACATAAAGAATATACCGTAGAATTACCACACACAATGACAAAAGTGCCAGCAGGGGCGTTTCCAAAAGATTATGGAAATCCTGAGGCATTGTGGTCCACGGTAAATTATGGTGTGGCCGGTAAATTAATGGAAGATGTTTATCAAAATTATGATAAATATAAATTAAAAGCCAAGAAGCAGATGATTGTAAATAAAGAGACTTTTTCACACGAGGCGATGAAACAAAAGTTNGANGANATAATTANTCCACTANTNGCAGATGTTCCAAAACAAGTTGAATTGAAATTACCTTCATTGAAAAAAGAACCAAAAAAATTAAAACTACCAACATTAAAAAAGGGATAATATGGCAGAGATAAAAATAACTTGTCCTTGTTGTTTAGATAGTAAACAATGTTTCGAGGANAAAGTAGATATAGAAAATTTTAGTTCGTTTATTTGTTTTAATTGTGGATTTATGAGTAATACACTTTATACAAATGATTCAGACGCACTAAAAAAACTTAAAGAATCAACATCAGAACTGATGAACGAGATAAGTTTTTATGATTATGATAGAAAAATACATTGGTTTCCAACAATTTTAAATATGGGTAAGTTCGGTATGATTTATCCTGAGGGAACAAAAGACAATTGGTCTTGGAAGTTTGCACAAGTTAGAGAACTNANNGAGGAAGAACAAAANNANCCNATNTATGANGGACACGAACACACATTNGATATTGAAAATGCCAAAGAGTATGGACAATATGAATTCTTACAGGCGTGTCAAGAAATGGGAATAGTTAAGAAAGATTTATGAAGAACACACACTGGAACCAAATAGTATCAGGTCAAATAGTAACATTTAGATATAAATCTGAGAATGAAAGAAGTGTAAACAGAACGGTTTTGTGTTTAGACCCTGAGTATCTTTACAGAAAAAAGGGAACAGGTCGTATCGTTAGACTTTTCATTGGATTAGAACTAAGAGCAGCTGATAAAAAACCATTACCACTTGCAAGAGTGAGAGAATTATTTAGTTTGTTGGGAGATGTTGATGATACACCAGAGCAAACTTCCGAGCAAGAAATGCAAAAAATATACATTAAATTGAAAAAATTTCTTGAACGAGAGCCAATATTCAGAACATATTTGTTAAGAAAGTGTAGAAAATATAGAGTTTTTTTAGAGGATAGTTACGGAACAATACCGATTACAAGTATAAAAAGAATGAAAAAAGTTGATAAACAATTAAGAAAAACAGCGAAAGAAATGGCACGCTCTTTTACGGATAAAATGTTGGAGAACTTAGATGAAGATTAGTTACGGAATAACAGTTTATAATGAATACAAAGAATTAGATAACTTACTATTTCATTTGTCTAAACACATTAGAGAAGAAGATGAAGTTGTGGTTACACAAGATGTATCAAAAGTAGGAACAGGTGTTTTTGAACCTGAATTTCAAGCACTTGAAAAGGTGTTGGAAAAATATGAATATGGAACTTACTTTCAACCAAGACAATTAAAAGTAAATACATTTGAGTTTAGAAAAGATTTCTCTGCATTGAAAAACTACACGAAATCGGAATGTTCAGGTGATTATATATTTCATATTGACGCAGACGAAATACCAAATGAAGTATTATTAAAACAATTGCCACAAATATTAGAAATCAACGATACAGATTTAGTGTGGGTTCCAAGAATCAATATCGTAAATGGTATCACAGAATTCCATATGAACTTATGGAAGTGGAGACAAACTGAACAAGGGTGGATAAACTTTCCAGATTATCANGCNAGAATATTTAGAAATGTNGACCACATAAAATGGGTNAAGCCAGTTCACGANNTAATAGACGGAGCGAAAACTTATTCNCATTTNCCACCACACGAAGAATTAACTTTAAAACACGAGAAAGAAATCGCAAGACAAGAAGTTCAAAATAAACTATACGACCAAATCATATAGGAGTTAAAAATGAAAGTAATGGTTACAGGTGGTGCAGGATTTATAGGCACCAATTTAATAAAAGGGTTATTGAAAGACGGACACGAAGTCGTATCATTAGATAACTATTCAACTGGCACAGAAGANAATCATCAAGAGGGTTGCACATATCATAGTGTTGATGTGAGAGACGCATTTGACTTTGATTTCTTTATGAAAGACCCTGATGTCGTCTATCATTTAGCAGCACTTCCAAGAATTCAACCATCATTTGATTATCCGGCAGTCACATTTGAGATAAATGCATTAGGAACTATGAACATATTGGAGTGGGCAAGAACTAAAAATTGTAAAGTAGTTTATGCCGGTTCATCATCACACCACAACGGAATCTATGAAAATCCATACACTTTCTCAAAAGACATTGGAGAGCAATTATGTGAAATGTATTATAGAGTTTATGGTGTTGAAACAAGAATATGTAGATTCTATAATGTTTATGGAGATAGTCAGTTAACTGAGGGTGAATACGCCGCAGTTGTTGGTATTTTTTTAGANCAATACAAACACAACAAACCACTCACAATCACAGGCGACGGAGAACAAAGAAGAGATTTCACACACGTTGACGATATTGTTGACGGTATGTTTTTATCAATGTCAAAAGAGTTCGGAACTTATGAATTAGGTAGTGGTGTTAATTATTCCATTAACGAATTAGCCAATATGTTTGGTGAAGATTATCCAAAAGAATACATTGAAGAAAGAGTTGGAGAAGCAAGAGAAACACTTTGTAAAAAACCAGACTTACTTTTGGTTAAGAATAATTTAGAGGACTATATCAAAGGAGAGATTAGTGAGTAAAAATTTAATCTATATGGTGGCAGTTAATCACAAAACATCAACCTACAAAAATTCAGATTATGCCAGATACGCAAAATTATCTTGGAAGTTTTGGTGTAAAAAGAACAATGTTGATTTTATTGTAATTGATAGACATCACGACAGATATAAATTTCCAGTTTGGAATAAAGATACGATTTTCGACATTGTCGGAGATACTTATGATAAAATAGGTTATGTTGATAGTGATAGTATGATACATTGGAACGCACCTAATATGTTTGATTTATACACAGATGAGTGGTGTTGGACCAAAGACTACTCTAATCTAAGGTGGACTTACAATAGTGCCAATTATTATCAGAAGTTTTATCCTGATGTTAAATTAGATTTATACAATTATTATAGTTCAGCGATAAAATTTTTCACAAAAGAACACAAACCAATTTTTGACGGATTGATTAAGTTGTATGAAAATAATTCAACAGAACTTGATGAAGTAGCAACTTGGGGTGGTGGAAAAGTTCAAACGATTTGTAATTATGAAGTTAAAAAACAAGGTATCAAAACAAAAGAATTAGATATCAGGTGGAATATGTTTCCAATGCATAAAAGAGAAATGTTTGGACATAACTGGCAAGACGGAGATGACAAAACACCATTTTTTGTCAAATATAGTTATATCTGGCATTACACAGGTTTTGGTATTGAAGACAGAACTAAATTGATGAGAGAGACTTGGGACGCATTTGGAGCAAATTATACAAACTACCAAGAGATAGACGAAAAAAAACTTCAACCAGAGGCATATAATGAAAAATAAAGATGTTGTTTTTATAATAGCAGTCAAGAAAGACGGACAACTCAAACCAGAATACGAAATAGGTATTGAAAGTTGGAGAAGGTGGTGTAAGAAAAATGATGTAGAATTGTTTTTATTAGAGGAGCCAGTTTTACCAATGGAAGATATGCATATCATCTGGCAAAGATATTTCTTGTTTGATATTTATGACGCAAATGAAATTAAAGCAAATCAAACTTTAATGGTGGACGCAGATACAATTATTCATCCAGATTGTCCAAACTTTTTCAATGAAACAGAAAACAAGTATTGTATGATACACGACGACGGAAGTTATGATTGGATACTTCGTGGTATGGAGCACTACTCTAAATATGTTTATGATGGGGCCTGGTTTAATTATTGGGAGTATGGAAATAGTGGGTTTCAGATTGTAAATGATTCACACAGAGATTTCTTTCAACATATGAGAGATTTTTATTTTGAAAACATTGAGAATATCAATATGATACAACAAAAGTGGGGAACTGGCACAGACCAAACACCACTTAATTTTAATTTAAATTTACAAAATGTTGATGTAAAGTTATTACCTTACAAATATAATATGGGTTGTATGATTAGAAAAGAGATATTAGCAGAGGATATGTTATTCACTAAAGTAGGTTGGATATATCATTTTAATGGAATACCTAACAAAGATGAACAAGTCCCATTGTGGATGAAAAAAACATTTGATTATTTGTATGGTTAAAGTTCATTTAATAGGACACGGAAAATGGGGTGCGGTCATTGATAATGCAATAGGCGACTCGNGATATGTTGAGTGGACNNATTCAAAAGACGCAGATTGGATTATATTGTCAACACCTAATGATTTACATTATGAACAAGTATCTTATTGGTTAGCNCAAAAGAAAAATGTATTTTGTGAAAAACCTTTGAGTTTAACATATAAATCAGCAAAAGAATTATTTGATTTCGCAGATACTATGGGAGTTAGACTATATGTAGATGATGTATTTACTTGGAGAGATGACTACGATATATATGATGATGTTAATCATTTTGTTTGGACTAAACCAAAACAGAAAGATATAAATTACATTGATAGACTGGCATATCATCATTTTTATATGTGGGTTCTTGATACAGACTTTGAAATCAGAGATATTACAGGTGAACCAAATGACTTTAAAATAGAATTAGAAGACGGAAGAACCGCAGAATTTTTCTATGGATATAGTTCTCAAGTTATTCATTTTGTTAACAACGAGGATATGACAAACAATCAAAACAATCCATTAAGAACAATGTTTGAATTCTTATTTTCAGGTTCTGGTAATTATGAATTAAATAGAAAATTAACATTAAATGCCACCAAGTTATCAGAACAAGTCAAGAAAACATTATGGCCAAAAGCATTAGTTGTGGGTGGGGGAATATTCGGAACCACATCAGCAGTCGCATTAGCAAATAATGGTTATCAAGTAGAATTACACGAGGAACTTGAAGATGTAATGATGGCGGCATCCGATATTAATCAATATAGATTACATAAAGGATATCATTATCCACGAAGTAAAGAAACCGCACAAGAGTGTTTGAAAGGATTATATACTTTCAAAAGAAAATATGAAAGAAGTGTTGTCAATGGGGACATAGAACATTATTACGCAATAGCATCTGAAGATTCAAAAGTATCTGAATTTGAGTATCTGGCATTCTTAGATGATTTAGAATTGCCATACAAAAGAGTTAAACCACTACCAAACACAGATGTTACAATCAAAGTAGAAGAAGAATTATTTGATAGTTACAAACTATACGAGTCAGTTAGAGATAAATTATGGTCAAGTGGAGTAGAGGTTTTGAAAAACAAAACAACAACCAAAGATGATTTNAANGGATATGATGTGGTCGTGATAGCGACTTACGCAAAATTAAATGATTTACTTGATGAAAAGAAATGGTATCAATATGAGTTGTGTGAAAAGCCAGTTGTAAAATTACCAAAAAAATACAAAGGAAAAAGTATTGTGATTATGGACGGACCATTTATGTGTTTAGACCCGTATGGAGATGAAAATCACGTGTTGGGTAATGTGAAACACGCAATCCATTGTTGGAACAATGGAACTGAGGCATTCTGGCCACACGAATATACTGAATACTTGAATAAAGGTGTGATAAAAAATCCAAAACACACTAAAATAGATAAGTTTATAGAAACAGGTAAAAAGTTCTTTAAAGATTTTGACAAATTAAAACACATAGGTTCAATGTATACTATTAGAACCGTACTGGCAAATAGAGACCACGACGACGCAAGACCAACATTAGTTAATCACGAGGGTGGAAATGTTTATAGTTTGTTTAGTGGTAAGATAGACACCTGCGTTGATTCCGCAAATGAGTTGGTAAGGAAGTTAAATGGACAAGATTAAGGTAATGAGAGATATCATCCCTAAACTTGCAAGGGTTGAGGTGATGAGAAAATGGCTTCAAAGTGAACATAAAATGTTCTTGACAGAAGAAGTTCACAATATCATAAGTGAAGAAATCAAAAACGAAACTTATAGTGTTGAGGATATAGCTCTTATCATACACAGATTATCAGAAATGCCTTGGACCACGCAAAAAGATTTATTAGATGAGTTAAATATCAGTAAAGATAAATTAAGAGAACTCAATAAAGTGATTTACAATAATGATTTCTTTCAACAACTAATCGTAAAAGAGGGATTAGGTAGAAAGTATTGGAACACAATGATACCATATATCAAAAACGGAGTAAACGAAAAGGTTGTTAATTACGAATATCAATATCCTTTTAGACTGGCATTGTTTCCTGGTTTATCGTGTATGTATTATTGTGGATTTTGTGGTAGAAATCAAAATGCCAAATACAAAGGTAGTGTTATGAAAGAGGGGAACCAAAGATTTAAAGACATTATTTCAAATATGCCAAAACACTCAACACTATCAATATCAGGTGGATTAGAACCACTAACTAATTCAGGTTTAAGTGATATCATATCACACGCAAAGTCTGAGGGTGTTAGAGTTCCATTGATTACAAATGGACATATGTTGACATCAAAATATTTACAAAGAAATCCTGGCATTTGGGATTTAGATTCGTTGAGAATATCATTGTATGGTGTGGACGAGGAATCAACATATTTCGTAACAAGACATAAAAAAGCATATCAGTTAGTCAAGAATAATATGATAGAGTTCTTAAAATTAAGAAATGAAAATAATCCAGATTTAAAGTTTGGTCTAAATTATATCATATTGCCAGAAAACATAGACACATTATTGGGTTTACTTGATTATGTCAATGAGGTAAATTCACAAGTAGATAATGGTAGAGGGGTGGACTTTATNACGATTAGAGAAGACTTCGGAAGTGTCACAGAAATAAATGATGATGTTGATAANCAAGTTGAGGGTAGAAAATATCATTTAGAGGGTCTGATGACAGACGAACAAAGAACACGATTGATTGATGTGTTCAAAGAATTTAATGAAAGAAAAGACAAAGAGTGTCCTGAAATCCACGTTGATTTTGGATACGCAATGGTTGCACTTGGAGACGGAGTTCTTGGTAAACCATTAGCAAGAGTAACAGGTGAACAAATGAGAAAGTCAGGTTATCCACAAATGTCAGTTGCGATTGATAGTTTAGGAGATGTATTTTTGTATAGAGAAGCAGGTTTCTTAGACAGACCAGGCAATCAAAAGTTTGTAGCAGGTAGAATAGGTGAAAAAGATTTAGAGGGAACACTAAGAGATTTCATTGAAGATAAAGTCCAAGTGGACAGAAATGATAGTGATTGTAGGTTTATGGATTCATATGACCATTTAATGACACTATTAGTTAATCAAACTGAGAGTGATATGAATATCGGTATAAAATCACCAGTTCGTATTGAAAAAGAGGAACAAGAAAATATGATTAGTAATAATTGGTATAAAGATTAGGAGAAACAAAGTGATTAAGATAGAAAAAGGTAAAAAATATTTGATAACCGGTGGAGCAGGTTTCTTGGGTGGAGAATTGATAGAAAGAATTCTTCAACAAGGTGGAGACATTGTCACGGTTTCAAGAAACGAGGGTAAGTTAATAGAATTAAAATCTAAATATAAAGATAGAAATTTAGAAATACATACAGGTGATATTTGTGATGACTTTACATTACCAAGATTGATGAAAGGTATAACAGGTGTATTTCACTTAGCAGCATT
>FUFK010549950.1_pt1 | contig 10262 bp, 11 predicted proteins | sample 1021851 | NCBI WGS metagenome assembly FUFK01 (sample SAMEA51879418, study PRJEB19060) | metagenome
TAATTCTTTACCAAGAATTTCAACACTCAAGCTTCTCATTCTGTTAGCAGTTTCATTGTGATCCGAGAATAAAAACTTGTCAGCCGAATTAATAGCACCAGTCATAGCTGTTTGATCATGGACAAGACTAGTATTAAGCATACCACCGCCTGCTCCACCATCAATCTTGCCAGCACCGATAGTAACAGCACCAGCGTTTGACATAGTAACATCACCAGATAGTGCTGCTGCTGTAAAACCTGTTCCATCACCAATTAAGATTTGTTGATTAGTTACTGCTTTTGCACTTGGGACACCACTACTGTTTGCATCGCGAACCAAGACTGTGTTTGCAGCCATGTCTGCAAGCTTGGCAAGTGTGACGTTACCATCAGCAATCTTTGCAGTTACAATTCCGTCATCTTTGACGCGGATTGCATCAGAATTTGTTTCAATTGTCGAATCATCAACATTAACCTTAAGTTGGCTAGATGCAACTCCAAGTGCATCACCAGCAACCGCAGTCATAACAGACGAGAATGTGTTCTTCTTCAATTGTCCAGCACCACCTTCCGCACTAGCATCATAAAGCATGATTGAATCATCAGCAACAGCAATTGTGCCGACAGTACCAATGTGTTCCAAGACAACATTACCACCAACTCTAAAGTGACTAGAGCCCGACACTGTACCGGCTTGAGCCAACTCTACTTGTAACTCTCCAGCTTGATTAGAAACTTTAAGCTCAGCGGATGGTCCATCTAATTCGATAGAGCCACTAAGAATAGCTTCGCCTCTTTGAAATTTATAAGCCATTTAAAAACCCTCCATATTATAGTTTTATGTAAGCTGTGAGCAAATATACTAATACCAAAACGAGTAAGGCAAAGCAACCTGCTCGTTTATAATTAGTATTGTGGACACATAAAAAATTTAGAAAATGTAAAATTTATTGTTTCCGTTTGAATAAACCTGGATCGATGCATAAGGTGACTCCAAAACAACGAAATTTTGACCGTCAATTGTGTTCGAATCTGCTGAACCAGTGATGGTAACATTGTTGGTTCCGGCTTGTCCACTTTCATCTTTGATAACCCAAGTTTGGCCATCTGGACTAGCTGCGGCTGCTGGTAATGTTAAACGAAATACACCCGATGTTGAGTCAACGCCTATAATATAGTCTGATGTGGTGATTGAGTAGTTTGATGTTTTCGTAACTCTTTTATGAATAACTCCACCACTAAGTTGCGAAATTCCAGTAACAGAAAGTGGGTGCGCAGGTGTTGTGTTTCCACCTATTGTAACACTACTAGTGGTAAAAGCATTAGATCCATTAATTTCTGTAAATATTCCACCAAGGCCATCAAAGGTAATTCCAGTTAATCTACTTCCATCACCCATAAAAAAGGAGGCAGAGACACCAGTGCTTGCTGTAATTTCTCCTACAACATTAAGAGTGTCGCCATCAAATGTAAGATTACTTTCACACGTTAATGTGTTTGCGTTACCACCAACATTTGTGACAATTGCGTTATTAGTAGCGTTAGAAACACGAGGCACATTAATGACATCAGCACCGTCTGAAGTGCTAAGGTTGCCAGATACAATGCCAGTGGAAAAACCCTCGGTCTTAATTAGCTTATTTGGAAGTAGGACAGTTCCAGATAAATTGTTATACGCCATTTATGGTTGCCTCCTTTAATAATTAGAAGACAAACCAATTGGTCCCATTAGAATATAAATTAATAGCAGGCCGGGACCCTGTTAGAATATAACTTGTTGCGCCATCAATTCGATAGCTGGCGCCATTTGCAATTTTTAACTTAATATCGGTGCCATCAGTATGTGCAGCTGTTTCGTCTTTTACAAGCAAAAGTGAACCCTGCTTGTACACGGCAGCATCGGGAAGTTCAATCTCGACACTCTTTGTATGCTGCACGCCTAAAATGTATGTAGGAGCAGAAGCTGTATACACCCGAGTAGCAACACTGTCACCGCCGTTAGTGACAGACTCGTATAAGACATTAAAGCCGCGTACGTGTACTGCTTCAGTTGTAGTGCTGGCGCTTAGTATAGGCGTTGCAACACCAGATTGTTTTCGAACTATTAAGCTGCCTATTCTGCGATGAGTGTCTTGATCTGTATCTCCAAAAAAAGTAGAACCGGTTACATCGATTACAGATATATCTTGATACCTAAAAACACTAGCGCTCACAGTGCCATCGACTACAAGCGTGCCTGTTAGTATTAGTTTACTTTCGTGAGCAATATAAGTTAAGCTATTTGAACCACTGGAAATACCGGTCAGGCCCGATGCGGTCATGAACTGTAATGAACCACTTGGACCAGAGGCTCCCCCCTGATCACCACTACAATCTATATACGCCCATCCAAATGACATTTGTTACCCAACTCCTGCAGAACCACTCCAAGATGGGCCAGTGCTTCCTGATGTTCTATGCTCAGGAATTGTTGTCAACCCAGCAACAACATCAACAGAAGTTGATCCTGAAAGATATAATTTTGATACTTTAACCTCAAGTCTCATGCTTTGAGGNGCTGAGTTACCGNTTGCAGCTACGCCAGCGACTCGAAAATAGTTATTGCCACGTACACCGGCTTCAGAAAATCCAACTCTAACAGCGTCAGCGCCATGATTTATAACATAGATCCACCTTGTGACAGTGGGAAACTCAAGCTCGGGAAGGATAATCGCATCATCTTTGCAATTAATTGAACCAGATGCCCATGGGCGTCCAGAAGCTTGATAAGCTGGTACGTGATTTAATCCAACATTGGCTTTATAAGATTTTGTAAAGTTAGCCATTTAAAAACTCCAAATTTAAATATACTCAATATAAATAGTCACTACTTTTTTCTATTACGTCTTTCTTTTGCGCGCTTGCGCTTAAGCTCTAGTCTTCTGCGCGCCCTTTCAGCTTTAATACGTTTTTGTTTTTTAGCTACCGAGGGTTTTGTATACCTTCTTCTATCTTTGACTTCTTCGACTATTCGTTCTTTCTTAACTTTTTTAATAAATTTTCTAATCATTCTTTCTGCGTTGCCGCGGCATTCTCTAGATGTCACTGATACATTACATTGTTTTTTCATAATTCACTTCATTGCTTTCCAAATTTTAGAAGCACCACCCATTAAAGATGAGATATCAACACCAGAATCGGTTGAACTTCCTAAGTCAACAGAACCCGCAGTTGTTTCTTGGGCGCCAGGTGCTGGCGTTGTTCCTTCAAATAAGTCAACACCATTATATGCTTCTCTNCCAATAGCCTCAAGCATTTTCTTTTTGTGTTGATTTAGTTTAATTTCTTGTTGTTTATGTGCACGTTCGATTTGCTGTACTGGGGCTTGTATTGTTTCAACAACTACATTTGTTGACTGTAGACCTGATGCAACCTCAGATACAATGTTGGACAACAAACCTTCTTCTAATAAAACCTCTTGTATACATTCTTTTACTAACGGCTTGATAGCTTTTTTCAAGTCAGATTTCTTCATTTAAAACCTCATTTAACAAACGATTAATTCTATCTGCTTTTGTAAATACTTTATTTTGAAATTGTTTAGCTTCTTTCATCATGAAAGCACCGGGAGTAGACGGCTCTGAAACAAAATCAAAACATATTAACTGAAAATCATCTTCTACAACAGTGTTTCCTTGGGATTCAGAAACAGAACCCATACCGCGTGAAGAAATTCCAATGCTCACACCAGCGCTTACGAGTGATTGTAAAACTTGACCAGATGGAGTATCAAGCACTTTTGCTTTACCCATGACATTTTTACCGTCCCACCAAACGTCTGTCATCATGTGTGACGCATTTCTTAAATTTATAACTGAATCGTCAGGATGATCTAATTCACCAAGCGCTCGACGTTCCTTAACAAGTTTAGAATAATTTACCATTTCTCTTTTAAGCACATGTTCGGGATAAACGCGGCCGTTACCATTAACTGTGTCAGCTTTTTGAATAATTCCAGTAAGCATCATGCCACCACCAGCAACAAAACGCTTTTCTTCCTCAGTTAATAAATCTTGACATACGCCACCTTCACAGAGTTCATAATACTCTCTAAGTAGTTTTTGACCCATAGCTAAGATCCTTTACAGCATCGTCTAACTGGNTGAAGCATCCACTTGTTTGTCCANGTGGCAGGTGTCGCTATTTGCATATTTGTGTTCATATTTTACTCCGTTGTCTCCGAATACCATATTCAGAATGTAAGATGTTCCTGATGATAACCAACCTAGTAGGAAATAATTTGCAACAGAAACTTCAAAACTAAATAGTTGCGTGAATGGAGAAAGTAGCATTAAAAACCAACCAACATGAAATCCCATGCACATTGGGCATTTAAACAATTGCCCTAAACGTCCCTCTGTTGGCCTTAAGCCATCAAATATTTTACCATATACAAGTATCTGTGTTAGCCCGTAGGCACATAATATAAAGGTTAGTAGTTCCAATTTTCACTCCATTGGTTTTGTTTGTAATTCAAAATCGGTGGCTAAATATTTTTGCATAGTTGTGGTGCCCCAGTCTCTAGGTATGTCTTGATTATCGGATAGTGACTGTAATTCCTCCATAGCAAAAGACACAAACGGACCATTCAATAAAGGGTTAATAGAGCCCTCGTATGCATCGTGTACATTTAACAATTTTAAAATTGGATTTTTGCTAGCTGCTACATCATCTACCAACATAAGACTAGCCATAATTTGTGCGTCGTCTTGAAGGTTTACTTTTGCTCTTTTACTTACATTGGCAACAAGTTTGCTGCCAGAACGCAGCAATCCAAAGCCGATAGCGCCTGAAGCGGCTGATGCCAAATCGATGCCAGCATCGATGGCTGCTGTTTCCAATTGTTTACCAAGCTTTCCACCAGAAGCAACATCTCTGGCAATAAATCTCACAAGAAACTTTAACTGTCCTGCGTTAATCTTATCGCCTTGGATGCTTTTAAATCTACTCAAAATATCAGCAAACTTTTCTTGCTCGTTTTCTTGTTCGTTAATAAACTTGTTCCAATTTTCTATTAAAGTTTTCATTTTAAATTGTATATAGGTAACTTAAAGAATATGGATCTCGAATAAACCCTGGTCTAATTGAACCTTGTTCTGTTGACTGTGGAACTTCTCCAAGCTCTGTAGAGTCTTCCTTGTCGGGATGAACAAGTTCGTCATCTGACATTGATATAATAGCTTCAGTCGACTCAAAATATGGTCGCTCATCATCAATAAACTTGGAAATATTAATTAACGTCATTTTGGCAGTATCAAGATCTTGTTTAAAAGATTTTTGAAGCTCTCCTTCAATAACTCCATAAAACGCTCCACCTTGAATACTTTCAGGAATTATCAATCCTTTTTTGCGTAAGTGTGCAAATAATCTGTTTTGTGCGCCATAAACTAAATCGGACATTGTTTCTTTTGGNAAAGCTAAAATCTTGTTGTTTGAAGGAGACAAAACAATGTCAATATCTCCATGATCAAATATTAATAAATCTCCGCTCATGCTTTTACGAATATCCATTTCTAAGCGAACGACGGCTGATTGATTGCCGCGGCCAATTTTAATTGTCAGTGCCATCAGCAAAAATTTCCTTTGTTAAGTTTTGTGTTTTTAAAACCGTTAGCAATACATTGTCATCAATCTCAGAGGTGGAGAACGAATTTAACTTTTCTATAACACTGCTAAGTTTGTCATGCATTTCTTGATCTTGTTTTATTTCTTTAACTTGATAAGCTTCTTTAAGTTTTTCCTTTAGCCTACCAATTTCATCGTTTAAATAAATTTTTAATTCAAGCGAATTGTCAGTAAAAGAAGAAATATAATGTGTTAGTAAAGTTTTTTGTTCTTCTAATAAGTTACCAGAGTACTTCTGATTAAATTTTTTAACAAATTCCTCAATCACCACATGATCAATTGATTGTTCCATCGATTCAGTGTCTGTGTTTGTCATATATTGGATCATTTCATTCTCTAACATGACACGATTTTTGGGTGTTGTTTTAACAGAAAATAACTGATCAATGGTTGCAAGTGTTTTGTAGTTAGGCACAAAATTATTAAATATATCAGAATCAATTTGCTTGTTGATATCATTAATCATTTGAGTTTGTACTTTAAATAATCCTTCTGGATTAATCATTCTTTTATCCATTGTTGCTGCTTCAATCAAGCGACGAGAATCTTTTTCAGTCAGACCATGTGTTTCATACAGTGAACGATAGCAATCTAAATCTTTACTTAGGATACAATTTGAATTGAAATACTTCTTAACAACGTTAAGTACTTTTTCTTTTTGCTTGTGATCACCTTTTAAAACAGCCGCAGTAGCTTCTTTAATGAGTGCTTCATAAACAAAGGCTGTATTTCTTTTTTTATTGTGCCTATTTTTCATCTTTTTGCTCCGTTAGTATTTTTTTATTATCCAAACTCTCTAAGATAGAACGTATCGAATTGTTAACTTCAAACAATTTTTGTTCCTCATATTGTTCATTCACCTTATAAGTAGGTTGCTCTTCCTCATAAATGCCTTTTGCTAAGTTTGGTATTGTGTTGATTTCAGAACCAGGAAAAACATTTCTTAATGTAGAACTACTTTTTTCTGCGCTCCGTTTAGCAGCCATGTTACGTGTTCTTGGGCCATTGTCTTTGCGTCGATCATTTTTGACTGGAACGTAAGTGCTTTTTTCATAAGTTTTCTTATCGTTTCGTGAACCAGGCGGGACCGCTAATAATGGTGAATCATCTCCCCCACCTGCTGGTTCTTCTCCAGCATCACCGCCAAGGTCCAAATCACCACCAACATCGCCGGCAGGGATCTCTTCAGGTCCCGCAGCATCATCGCCGCCAAGATCCAGATCACCGCCGGTATCGCCCCCTAAGTCTAAATCACCCCCAAGGCCACCAGTTTCACCAGCAGCGGCTTGCTCAGCAACAGCCTGAAGTGACGCATCGTGCTTGCGATCATAATACATTTCACGTTGATTGCGAATAAACTCTTCATGAGATAATCCAAAGATATTTTCTGCAACCCACCTGCGAGAAAAGAATCCTTCTGTAGCAGATCCAGCAATATCAAACTTTTGTTTCCAATGTTCAATTTCTTGTAGTTCGGCAATTTTTGAAGGATTGTTTAACGCTAATTTGAATGATAACAAATCATCGCCGCGAAAACCAAGAGTATAAAGGTGAATAATTCCAACTTTTTCAAGTTCTGCAATAATGACACGTTGTAACCTTTGGATTGTTCTTGCAAAGCGAATGTCTTTTTGTGCAAGGGTTGTCTTGTCTTCGGCAGCGCCTTCGCCCATTGCAAGGTATGCTTGGGGAATTTTTAGCGCGGAAAAGAGTTTGTCGCGAAGATATTTGATATCGTCAATGGCTGTAATATTCTGTGCGCCTGCAAGCGATTGTATTTCTGTTTGCGAGCCTGCACGCACTGGAATAAAGTAATCCTCTTCAATACTCATTGGATTGTATCTTAAATCAATACGGCCAGTGCTCGGATCAACAACGGAGTGTCGCTTAAGCTGGGTAACAATCTTTTCCATATATTGTTCGACTTCGTTAGGTGGAATCGCACCAACATCAATTTTAAACACACGTCGCTCAGAAGATCTAACAACACGATAAGCCATCATTGCATCCTCCATAAGTGTAAGTTGTCTCCAAATACGACGGGCAGGCTCAAGAATAGATGTACCATACGGCTGATACTTGTCATTACCTAATACACGAAAATGGGCAATTTGCCAATTTTCAAATGTCATGCCAGCTGAATTCCACTGGTATTGAACGTAATTAGGATTTGTTGCGTCTTGGCCTTCAAGTCGCTCGATTTCTTGAATTGGCAAAGTGATAACAGACTTAACTCCAAATTTGTCATCAATATCCATATACAAGAAAAAATCACCATACTTGCACATAGTACGAGACCATCCAAATAAATTATATTGGATATTTAATATACTGTTATACAAAGTATCTAAAACAGCTTTGATTTCTTCGTTTGCACATCTGATATTTAACATTGGCTTAAGATCAGAGTATGTGGTCATTTCATCAGCATATATGTCAAGCGTTGATGCTATCTCAGGCATATATTCCATTTGATCAAAATCCACATAACGCTCAGAACGGCGCTGGTTAGCGATTGCATTAGTAGCAATTTGATCAAGGGGGTTGTATAATGTTTTCTTAAACTGTTGACCTGATGCAGATTTGAACCTTGATGAATATTTATCAAGGTGTTGTCTGCGGATCCGGCGCCCTGATTGTGAACGATAATTAACAATCGGGCCCGAGAAAAGACGAGTTAACCTTTTAAACAATTCAGATTCTTGATTTGCTGGATTTTTGCCTTTTGGTCTTATTCTGTTGTCTGCCATTTATTTTCTCACTTTATAATCCAATTAAATTGATCATACATGTTTTTTGCTTCACTCATTTTATCAAATATATTATCTTTTTTGTAGCCATGTTGACCAGCAATTTGTGTATTCATGGTTGTTTTAGATGTTTTGATTGCACTAACAAAAGCTTTTTGATAGTTTAAATCTCTCGCACTTGTTTGCAATGCAGTATCTCTAACCCAACAAGCAATTGCCAATGCCATAACAAGATCATCATTATAGCCTTTCATTGCTTGTGGTTTTCCATTCCTCCAAATAAAAGTTTTCATCTCGTTTACAGTACGAGTAGAATATATTTTAATTAGTTTGTTTCTTATAAACTCTTCTAATTTCGCAACTATAAGAGGTCGAGTCTTCATTGATGTTGTGAAACCAGCCACTGCAGTCGAGTGCGCTTCAGCTTGATACTGTTCTATATACTCATGTGTAGACTTAATGGAGTAATACAAATTTGGATATCCGTGCTCAACAAGTTTATCGAGAACTGTGTAACCGATATTATTATTCTCTACCACAAGCATAGCATTTCCAAATTCTCTCCCTACCTGGTTCAAGAAGTTAGCATACATGTCTGGCGTTGGCTTACCTTGATACTCGCCTATTATTTCGAGAGTTTCTAATTTTATAATATGCAAAGTTGAATAGTCGGCGCCGTCACCACGTGATACATCTGCTACTGCAAGATAGTTATATGATGGATCGTACTCTTCCCAAATCCAAAAGTTTCTATCAAACCCTGTTCTATACTTTGGTTCACTCACATTATCTAATAACCATTTCATACACTCTGGATCAATAACTGTTTCGCCTGAAGTGTTGAAATTACATTCAAGTTCTTGTGCAATCTGGCGCTTAGACATGTTTTTGGTTTCTTTTTTGTACCAAGTTTGATCTCTATCGGGGTGTACGTCCCATGGCAATGTAGTTAAATTAAAGTTATTGGTTCCAGATTCAGCGTCAGTACATGTTTTATGAAACCAATTCCCAACACCGTTAGGAGTTGAAAGAGCAATACATCGACCACCAGTTGATAGCGTAGGATAAAGACCTGTCCACAATTCTTCCAATCCCTCAATGTGCGCAGCCTCGTCAAGAACCAAAAGAGATAGTGCTTCTGAACGGCCCGCATCCCCAGAGGTTGAGGCTGCTTTAATTGATGAGCCGTTAGAAAGTTCAAATGATGTACGATTATCTACAGATATGGAAGCAATTCGAATCCAATCAGGCAAATTTTTCATAATGCTCTTAACTTTTTTAACCAAGTTGCCTGCTGTGGCAAATTTTGTGGCCATAACAAGTATAGACTTATCACGATGGAATAACATCATCCAAGCAATATAGCCTGCTGTAATTGTTGATATTCCTAATTGTCTTGCTTTTAATATAATATTAAAGCGATAATCATTAAAATCTTGTAACAAATCATCTTGAAAATCGTAAGTGTTAAACAGAATCAGCCCGTGCATCGGGTGAGATATACGGGCATAATTTTTAAGAAAATAAGCAGGGTCTTTACCACACTTAAGAATTTCTTTAACTTGTTGTTTTTTGTCTAATTGAAAGGTCATTAGTCATTTGATGGTTTAGGTCTCGTGTCATTTTGAGGACGCTTTCCACCATCACCAGTCCATCCGCCTTGATCAATAAACTTTTGGAAAGAGGCTTCTGGCTGTGTGTCTACACCTTCTGGTGCAACTGCCATCGCTTCGTCAAGACCACCAACGCGGTAATGCAGCTTAGCAGTGACCCACGAACGAACACGTGATGAGCTTTCAACATAAACATCAATCTCGCCTTCTTTAGTGAGCGCTACTGATTCGCCGCGAATCTTACGATATTCTTT
>FUFK010038731.1_pt1 | contig 10261 bp, 6 predicted proteins | sample 1021851 | NCBI WGS metagenome assembly FUFK01 (sample SAMEA51879418, study PRJEB19060) | metagenome
AGGTATTAACACATGGCACGAGTTGCAGCACAGCTGACCAACTTTACAGGTGGAGAGCTTTCACCACGTTTAGATGGTCGTAATGATCTAACTAAGTATTCATCAAGTTGTAAACGATTAGAAAATTTTATTGTTTATCCACATGGTGCGGCAGCAAGAAGATCAGGTACTACCTTTGTAGCTGAAGTAGCAAGTAGTGCTAACAAAACAAGATTAATCCCTTTTGAATTTTCTACAACTCAAACGTATATGCTTGAGTTTTCTAATCTTAAGATAAGAGTTTATAAAGATGATGGATCTGTTTTAGAAGGCGACAAAACTATTTCTGGCATCACTCAAGCTAATCCTGCTGTAGTAACTGCTAGTTCACATGGTTATGAAAATGGTGATGAAGTTGTTATTACTGGTGTTTCAGGTATGACAGAAGTGAATGGTAAAAGATTTTTAGTTGCAGATAAAACAACCAATACATTTGAGCTACAAGATAAAGATGCAGTAGATATAAATAGTACAGGATTTACTGCTTATAGTTCTGGTGGTGTATCTAATAAAGTTTTTGAAATTACAACACCTTACACAACTGCACAACTTTTTGATTTAAAATTCGCACAATCGGCAGACGTTATGTACATCACTCACCCTTCACACGAAGTAGAAAAATTATCTCGTACAGGTCATACCTCTTGGACATTAACAGATGTAGATTTTACTAAAGGACCAATGCAAGATGCTAATACAACAGACACAACTTTAAACCCTGGTCAATCAGCAGTAGGTACAGGTATAGCTTTAGTAGCTTCTGCAGTTACAGGTATTAATAGTGGTTCAGGTTTTCAATCAACAGATGTTGGAAGATTTGTTTTTTTAAATGCAGGTTATGCAAAAATAACAGGAGTAACTGATACTACAAATGCAACAATAACAATTATTACAGCTTTAGATAGTGCAAGTGCTACAGCAGATTGGAGACTAGGAGCTTTTTCAGATACTACAGGACATCCTTCTTGCGTTACTTTTTTTGAACAACGATTAGTATTTGCTGGAACAAGTGAACAACCACAAGCTATTTTTTTTTCAAGATCAGGCGATTATGAAAACATGGATGCAAACATTGGTGGTACAGTAGCAGATGACGATGCCATTATTTATACTATAGCTTCTAACCAAGTTAATGCTATTAGGTTTATGACTGCTACAAGAACTTTAATTATTGGTACAGCAGGTGGTGAGTTTACTGTATCTGGTGGTGGTACTGATAGTGCTATCACACCAACAAATATATTAATTAAAAAACAATCAAACCATGGTGCAGCTAATGTAGATTCTATTGCAGTAGGTAACGTAACTTTATTTCTTCAACGTGCTAAAAGAAAAATTAGAGAGTTAGCTTATAACTTTGACGTTGATGGTTATATTGCACCTGACATGACAATACTTGCAGAACATATTACTGAAGGTGGACTAACACAATTAGCTTATCAACAAGAACCTAATCAAATTATTTGGGGAGTTAGAAATGATGGTGAGCTTATAGGTTTAACTTATCAAAGAGAACAACAAGTTACAGCTTGGCACAGACATATTTTTGGTGGTCGTTTTGGCAATGCAACGATTACAGTTACAGATTATGCAAACATAGCTGATGGTACAAGAATAGTTTTAACAAAAGCAGATGGCACAACGACAACTTTTACATCCGCTACATCTTCTACNACTGGTAAATTTCATACTACATCTAGTAACAACCAAACAGCAACNAATNTACAAACATTAATAAATGCTGATTCTGATTTTACAGCAACAGTTAGNAGTAATGTNGTTACNATTACAGAGACATCACCATTGTCTACAGGATTTTTAACTATTACATCTTTAGATGATGATGTTAGATTAGCAAAAACTGACGAAGGTAAAGCAGTATGTGAAAGTGTTTCAGTTATACCAACAGATGATTCTGAATATCAAACGTGGGTTATTGTTAAAAGAACAATTAATGGTGCTACAAGAAGGTTTGTAGAATTTATTAATAACTTTGACTTTACAATAACAGATAATACAACATTTAATTTTTTAGATAGTGCTTTAGCTTATAGCGGTTCAGCTGCTACAACTATTTCAGGTTTAGATCACCTTGAAGGACAAACAGTTTCTATATTAGCAGATGGTGCAACTCATCCTGATAAAACAGTATCAAGTGGTTCAGTTACATTAGATCGTTCAGCAACTAATGTTAAAATAGGTTTAGCTTACAAATCAATATTACAAACGATGAGACTAGATGCTGGTTCACAAAATGGTACATCACAAGGTAAGACAAAAAGAATATTTGAGATTACAATTAGATTATTTGAATCTATTGGTGTTGAGGTTGGAGAATCTTTAAGTAACATGGAAAGAATACCATTTAGAACATCATCTGATCCTATGGATGAAGGTATACCTGTGTTTACTGGGGATAAAGCTGTAGAGTTTAGAGGTAATTACGATACTGATGGCTTTATCTTTGTTAGACAAACTCAACCTTTACCTTTAACAGTATTATCTTTATACCCAGAATTACAAACCAATGACTAAAAATTTATTACAAATAGTTCCTTATATCTCAACTCATGGTAAGATCATTCTTGCTAATCAAATGAACCACGTCTTGATGGATCAAGATGCTAAGTTTGATGGTGATGCAATGGAACTAGAACAAGACGGATTAGCTTATACGTGTATTATAAACAATGAACCTATTGCTTCTGCGGGTATGAAGATTATNTGGNATGGTGTAGCAGANGGGTGGGTCTTGGCNACAAGTAAAGTTTGGNATCATCCGCTAGTTATTGCNAGAGCTATNAAGAAAAATTTTGCAAGACTAGCNAAAGAAAATAATATAAAAAGAGTACAAACAGCTGTAAGAGCTGACTTTAAAATAGGTTTNAAGTTTGCTTCATGGCTTGGTTTACAAAACGAAGGNTTGATGAAACATTATGGTTTTGATGGTTCAGATCACTTCAGATATGCGAGGATTTTTTAATGACTTGGGTTTCAGCAGTAGCATCAGTAGCAGCAGCAAGACAAGCAAGTGCAGCAGGTAAATTTAATCAAGCTATACAAAATCGTAATGCTGAAATAGCAGAGCAAGAAGCTGAATTAATAGAAAAACAATCTGAATTTGATTTAGGACAATTTGATAAAAAATTTGCAAGATTTCAAGGAGAAACTAAAACAAAAATATTAAATTCAGGTGTTGAGTTATCAGGATCAGGTTTGAGAATATTAAGAGCAAACGCTGAACAAGCTGAATTAGAAAAAGATATTATGGATTACAATGCTAAAATAAATCAAGCAAGAACATTTGAACAAGCTAACTTTGCTAGGATGCAAGGACAAGTAGCTAGAAATGAAGCAAGAGCTGCTGAGATAGGATATTATGCTCAAGCAGGTGAAAGTTTATTGAGAGCTTACGGATAATTATGCCAAAGATACCAACATATACTACACAAGGTAGACCCACAGCTGAAACTTCAGGTGTTACTTCTAATATTAGTATTTCACCAACAGCAACTGTTGCAGCTAGATTACTACCTGCTGCTGAAAAAACATCAAATTACTTTATAAAACAAAGAGATAATAATGAAAAGTTAGAAGCAAAAAAAGTTGTTTTAGATTTAAAAGCAGATGCTGATAAAATTATTCATGCTCAAAAAGATAATTCTAATGAACAAGAAGCAATTAAAATTTATAACGATCAATTTAAACCTATTCTTGAACAAAAATTATCAACTATAAAAAATAGAAGAGTAAAAAAATTAATTCAACAAGGAATTGATTTAGAAAATTCTGAAAGTGTTTATCATCTTAAAACCAATTCATTTAAAGCATACGAAAAAGAAAGTAACAAAGTTTATAATGATGAAATGGGTGTTGGAGTCAATAAATATAAAGCAACAAATAATCCAATATTAAAAGTTAAATACAAAACAGATTTAAAAGATAAAGCAGAAAAATTTAATAAAGAACATATGCTTGGAAAAAATGATCTTAAAAAAAGATTAGAAACAATAGATACAGTTTTACTTTTAACAGATGCAGATTCTTTTATTGGTTTACCAAATGCTGAAAAACAAATAGCTAATTTAGATTCATCTTTAAAAGGAGAAACATTTTTATCTAATGAAGATTTTAACAAAAGTATTTACAGTTCTTACGAAGCTAAAATNAATNNTTTAGCTGTAGAAGGTGATCCNAATGCAGATTATGATGAAGCTNTTAGANTNATTAANGAGNTAGAAAATTTTNAAAGATACAATGGTAACAAGGTTGTATCAGGCACTATTGAAAAAAATTTTTCACAATTAAAAGAAAGAGTTTTAGGCGAAAGTATAAGACACGAAGATAAAGTTACAAAAATACAACAAGGTAATGCTTTTTTTGAGTATACCAAAGGTCAAAAAAAAATATTAGAATTAACTTTTTTTAACCAATATGATGCAAGTTATAACAAACCAGCTAATAGAGAAAAAGCATTTGAAGCTGGTCAAGAGTATGATNNAAGAATTGATGNNTATNTACTCTGCNAATCCTGATGCCACTTATCCTGAACAACAACAATTTTCAAGAGAGCTTAGAATGAATATTATAAATAAATATCAAGATGTTGATGTTGCAAAAATTACTGCATTTAATTTAACATCAAATAAATTTAATGTTGTTAGAGAAATAGATGATATTTTAGCTATGAAAAAACAATACGATGAAGGTGATAGAGAACTAGGTGGTAAAACTTTAATAACTTTAGCAAAACTAAATGGTTATGTTGATAAAAAAGGTAATCCTGATGTTGGAGCATTATTGAATGATTATGTTCCTATTTTACAGGAAAGAGCAAAAAATTAATCATGGTTGATATACCTACTATAACTATTACCAAAGCTCCTGAAAGAGAAGGTGATACACCATTAAATGAAAACGCATTAAATTTTTTTAAAGAATTTGAAGAAGGTACAAAAAAAATAGAACCTGTAAACTCAGGTTTAATTACTAATCCTGATGAAAAAGATTATAACTTTTGGGAAAAAACTGGTCGTTTAAGTTTATCAGTAGGTCAAGGTGTTGTTAATGCTGTTGAAGAAATGGGGGATTTTGCAGATGAAAATATTGTGTCATTAGGTGGAATAGAGTTTGGTGATCCTGAAACTTTAGGTAAATTAACTTTTACAGATTTTATTCCTAGATTTATCTCACCTACTAAATGGAAAGCAGAAGAGTATTCAAAAAAAAGACAACTGCCTGTATTTCATCAACCTGAAGGACTAGCAGAAAATATGACAGAAGGAGCTACTCGTTTTGTTACTGGTTTTATAGGACCAAATAAATTTTTTAAAGCAGTAGGTTTATCTGGTGGTTTATTAAAAACAGGAATAAGAGGTTTAGCTTCAGGAGGTGTATCTGATCTAACTGTTTTTGATCCTAATGAAGGTAGATTATCAGATATGCTAGTTCAGTTTGATAGTCCTGTTTTAAATAATGCAGTTACTCAATATCTTGCAACAGATGAAGATGATACTGAAATGGAAGGTAGAGTAAAAAATGTACTTGAGGGTATGCTTATTGGTGGACCATTTGAAATACTATTTGGTCTTAAAGCATTTAAAAAAGCAAAAGCAACAAAAGATTTAGCAGAAAAAGAAAAAATTTATAAAGAAACTGGTGATGCTATTAATGATTTAAGAAAAGGAAAAAAAACAAAAAAAGTTTATAAAAAAATAGCTGAGAATAATCCAGCTATTAATATGAAAGAATATTTAAAAAAATTAAACATTGGTCAAAAAGAAGCTAAAAAAGAGACAGAATCTTTTATTAAAAAAATATTAAACACCAAATCACTTAAAAATTCTGCTCAAGTTTTAAAAACTATAGATGATGTTGCAGAAAGATTTGATGAAACTACTAAAGATTTTTTACAGAATGATGTTTTAAAAAACTCTGAAGCTGAAGAGTTAGCAAAATTAATGTATAGAGATAAGGGAGAAGTTTTAAAAGCATTACCTAAAGAAGGTGAAAGAGCTAAAACAGCAACTGTAAGAATGATTGCATCAAAACAAATATTACAAGAATTAGCTTTTCAATTAAAAGAAACATCTGAACAATATGTAAAACAATTTGGTAAAGAAACAAAAAACTGGACTAAACAAGCTAAAGAAGATGTTGCTCTACAAGCTCAAGTCGTAAGAGATACTGTGGTTGCTCTTAAAAATCAAATTAGAGGTGCTGCAAGAGTTACTCAAGCTGGTAATATAAAGGTTGCAAGATCAGAAGGTAAGATTTTAAATGTAGAAGAATTAGTTAATATTATAAAAAACTTTGAAGGCGACTCTGCTACTATGGCTAAGATAATAAAAAATGCTCCTTTAGAAGAAGTTATTAACAAAGTTTCAAAAAGTAAATATCAAAGAATACAAGAAGCATTTAACTCTGCTTATATTAATTCATTACTATCAGGTGTTTTTACACAAGCGATTAACTTAAAGTCAGGTATTTATGAAGCCTTAATAAGACCTTTAGAACAAATAGCAGGTGGAACTTTAAGAGCTGACACTAGATCTATTCAGCTAGGCTTTGCACAATACAGAGGTTTGATGATGCACTTTGGTGAAGTAGTTGAGATGACACGACTTGCATTAAAACAAGGTGATGCCATTCTTGATCCTACCTCAAGAACTCAAGATAACTTGGAAATTATAAATGGAAAAGCAACAAGACCTATTAGTGGTGCAAACTTAAATGTAGAAGGATCTGTTGGTACAGCAATTGATTGGGTTGGTAAAGTTATTGAACTACCATCAAGACTTTTAATGACAGGTGATGAATTTTTAAAACAATCAAACTATAGAGCTAGACTTTTTGTAAATGCTTTAGATAACACTATGGAAAGAGGATTAGATATTCAATCAAAAGCAGGAAGAGAAAATATAAATAAAATTTTTAAAAATGGTTTTACAAAAAATGGTGCTGCAAATATAAAAGAGAGTTCAATTAATCAAAATGCTCTTCAGTATGCAAGAGAATCAACTTACACAAATGATTTGATGGGTGGTAGTTATTTAAACATTGGTTCACACATACAAACTTTTTTAAATAATGTTCCTTTTTTTAGATTTTTAGCACCTTTTATAAGAACACCTACAAATTTATGGAGACACATGTCAAATCGTGTACCTGGATTAGGTGCATTTACAAAACAAAATAGAATGATGTGGAATAGTGGAGATCGAAGAGCTAGAGCAGAAGTTTTAGGTAGACAATTTATGGGAACTGCTGTTGTTATGTATGGTCTACATTTAGCAACAGAAGATGTTGTAGATAAGAATGGTAAAAGATATCCTAAAATAACTGGTAATGGACCATCTAATTTTCAAATCAAAAAAACTTGGTTATCTTTAGGATGGCAACCTTATTCTATTGCACAACTTAATGATGATGGCACAGTAACATATAAACAATATAATAGAATGGACCCTCGTTTTATGGTGTTGGGTTTTGTTGCAGATATAAAAGAAAATTTAGCAAACATAAATGATCAATCAAAAGAACAAATGTTAGGAGCAGCTATTATGACAATTATGAGAAACGCATCTAATAAAACTTATTTAAGAGGTATTACAGATGCTATGGCTCTTATTGGTAATCCTACAGAAAAAAAATTTGATCAATTTGTTGGTGGTGTTGTTGGTAATTTAATACCTTATGCTTCTTTGAGAAATCAGGGTATACCTGGTATTTTAGACCCTGAAACAGATGCTTTTGAAACAAGAGGTTTTTTAGATAAANTAATAGAAAGATCAGGTTTAGGTGAAAAATATTTAGAGCCTAGAAGAGATATTATTACAGGAGAACCTATAGAAAAAACACCAAGCAGTTTGTATTTTAATCCTGATGGTGTTTTATCATTTTCCTCATTCTTTCAAGGACCATCGTTAGTTGGTAGAAAAATAGACGTTAAAAATAATCCAGCAGCTTATGAAATTGCTAGATTAAGAATACCACTTACACCACCTGCAAAAATAAAAAATAGAATTGTTGATTTGACTGAGTTTAAAAAAAATGGTCAGTCAGCTTACGATTATCTTATGGAAAACACAGGTAAAGTTAAAATTAATGGTAGAACTTTTCAAGAAGAAGTAGTAAATCAAATGAACTCTACTTTTTATAAAAACCGTCAAGAAGGTGATGTAAATTTTGATGGTGGAAAAGAGATGGTTATTAAAAAAATTTTTAAGGTTTATAAGGATAAAGCATACTTTGATATGATAAAAAAATATCCTGAAGTCAAGAAAGCAATTATCAAAGCTCAAAAACAAAAATATGAGCTTTTAGGTAAAAGTAAAGAAGGAGAATCAGAGCAAATAAATACCCTATTACCTCAATAATGTGGTATTGAGTAATAAAAGTATTTGATATATAGAAATAAAATATGACAGTATCATCAACAACAGTAAAAAATTCATATTCAGGTAATAGCTCAACTACAGCTTTTGCTTATAGCTTTAAAATATTTGCAGACACAGACCTACAAGTTATTATACGTTCCTCTACAGGAACAGAAACAACAAAGACTCTAACAACACACTATACAGTATCTGGTGCGGGAGATGCTTCAGGTGGAAATGTAACTTTCACATCTGGCAATACACCTGCTACTGGAGAAACTGTGGTTATTAGAAGAGCTGTCCCGCAAACTCAGGCTATAGATTATATAGCCAATGATCCATTCCCTGCGGAGACTCACGAAGAGGGTCTGGATCGTGCAACAATGACGATTCAACAAATGCAAGAAGCATTAGATCGTTCCTTTAAAGTTTCAAGAACAAACACAATTACTTCACCAGAGTTTACTGATGATGCTAGTACAAGAGCTAGTAAAACTTTAGGATTTGATAGCTCAGGTGATTTAACAACAGTAGCTGATTTTTTACCTGCAGGTGGAGATTCAGCAATGTTTCAATATTCAACAACAACATCAGACGCTGATCCTGGAGCAGGAAAATTTAGATTAAACAATGCAACAATATCTAGTGCAACTGAAATGTACATAGATGATTTAGAATTTAATGGTACAGATGTTTCAGCGTGGGTACAAAGTTGGGATGATGTTTCTGGTAATGATACTAACAGAGGAAGAATAAGAATATCAAAAGCAAATACATTAGATACTTGGATGGTATTTAAAGTAACTGGTGCAATTACAGACGCATCTGGTTATTCTAAAATAAGTTTAGTTTACATAGATACTGCTGGTACTTTTGCTGATGATGATAAAGTATTTATATCTTTTGTAGCATCTGGTGAAGATGGTGCAATACCAGGATATTTTTATAAGTTTGATACAGGTACATCTGATNCAGATCCTGGTGCTGGAGAGATAGCATTTAATAATGGTACATACGCATCTGCTACAGCAATATATATAGATGACGCTGATCAAAATGGAGTAACTGTATCTACAGATATTTTAACTTGGGATGATTCAACATCTACAATTAGAGGTAACTTAATGATCTATGATATTAATGATAGATCAACTTATGCAAGATTTAACATAACTGGTGCTTCTACAGATGCTTCTGGTTATGTAAAATTAGCAGTTACTCATGTAGCAAGTAATAACACATTTAGTGCTGCTGATGAACTATCAGTGCATTTTTCAAGGTCTGGTAACAAAGGAGACACAGGTTCTCAAGGTCCTCAAGGAGACACAGGTGGTTCTGGTCTTGCAATGACCTTTAGTAATTCAACTTCTGATGCTGATCCAGGTGCAGGTAAAGTAGCTTTTAATCATGGTACATCATCAAGTGTTTCAGTTTTATTTGTAGATGATGCTGATGATGCAGGATCTGACATATCTAGTTTTGTACAATCTTGGGATGATATATCAAATAGTGTTGCTAGAGGTATTATTCAAATAACTAAAGAAGGAACACCAACTACTTATGCAAACTTTAAAGTAACAGGAGCTGTTACAGATGCTAGTGGATATACAAAAGTTCCAGTAACTCATATAGTTTCAAGTGGTACTTTTTCAAATTTAGATGGAATAGAAGTTAATTTTAATTACTCTGGTGCTGATGGCGGTGGTCTTGCATCTGTTGTAGAAGATACATCACCACAATTAGGTGGTAACTTAGATACTAATTCACACAATATCTTAATTGATGATGCACATTTCATTGCTGATGAAAATAGTAATGAACAAATTATTTTTCAAACTACATCA
>FUFK010069084.1_pt1 | contig 10261 bp, 14 predicted proteins | sample 1021851 | NCBI WGS metagenome assembly FUFK01 (sample SAMEA51879418, study PRJEB19060) | metagenome
GCCTGCGATCTTGGGTGGAGTGCCCGACCTCCCACCCCAACGGTCACGGAGTGACTGCGAGGAAGCTTGACTCCCCCGCAGCAGATCTATCCGAACACGACCAGAATAAACCAAGCGAATCCGAACATAGTAAGTAAAAACATGAATTCTAAAATATATACTCCAAAGTTTTTTAAAAATTTTATCATAATCACCTCGTTGGTTGATGGGTGGATGTTGCCATCCACCCTCGGAGTTATTCGATGTGGTCGATTGTATTGACCTTGACTTTAGGCATCTTACGACCTGTGCCTGAGTACAGGCTAACTTCGAACTCTTCCAATGTGCCATCTGATTTTTCAGATATCACTGTTATATTTACTACAGCAAACTTACTGTTTTTGTAGTTTCTTCTATCGATGCGAACTTCGTTCACCTTATGCTTGTTTATGTTCATAACTTTAACTCCTTAAGTTATTGAAGGCTTACTTTATGTTTCCTTCTTATATTATAAATATACATAATCACTGGCTTGCTGTCCGATTTATTTTGGTTACACATGACCGTTTGGGTGGGTTTGCGTACTAGGGTGGGGTAACTAAATGAAAAAGCAAAATAACTTTTATACTATATACACCCCCACCCCCTATATACGACACACAGGGTAACTAACAGCATCATATACTACAAGCATTGATATTTTCATTCAGATATATTATTGTTCGGGCATGAACTTTGAAGCTCTACCAAAAGAAGTGTTACAGGAACTCCTGTTACTGGAAGAACAACGCAAGCGTCTTGATACTCGTGAAGAGGCACAAACTAAGTTTTTATCTTACGCCAAGCATGTGTATCAGGGTTTTATTGAGGGCAGACACCATAGAATCATAGCTGAAAAGCTCGAGGACATTGCATCGGGTAACTTGAAGCGTTTGATAATCAACATGCCTCCTAGACATTCGAAGTCAGAATTAGCGTCATATTTAATGCCATCGTGGTTCCTGGGCCGTAATCCTAAATTAAAAATCATACAGGCTACGATGAACACGGAGCTTGCTGTGAGGTTTGGTAGGAAGGTTAGGGATTTGATTGCTGATCCGATTTATGGTGAGATTTTTCCGAAGACGGATTTAAAGCAGGACAGTCAGGCAGCAGGTCGTTGGGAGACGAGTGCTGGTGGTGAGTATTTTGCTGCGGGGGTTGGTGCTGCGATGACGGGTCGAGGTGCTGACTTATTAATTATTGACGATCCGCACTCGGAACAAGATGCACTGTCCACGGTTGCTTACGATAATACATACGAGTGGTACACATCGGGTCCGAGACAGAGATTGCAACCGGGGGGAACCATCATAATTGTGCAGACGAGATGGTCGAAGAAGGATTTGACGGGTCGATTGATACAGAATATGGCGAAAGATACTATGGCGGATCAATGGGAGGTGATAGAATTTCCAGCGATATTGCCGAATGACAAACCTTTGTGGCCCGAGTTTTGGGAGACTGACGAGTTATTGAAGGTCAAGGCATCANTGTCCCCGACNAAGTGGAATGCACAATGGCAACAGAATCCGACCAGTGAAGCTGTTGCGATGATAAAAAGGGACTGGTGGCAGACTTGGGAGAGGACTGACACACCGAGGTTGGACTATATAATTCAGAGTTATGATACTGCGTATAGTAGAAAAGAGACTGCTGACTATAGTGCGATAACGACATGGGGTGTTTTTGAACCGAGGGAGAATGGCGATCAGCATTTAATAATGTTAGATGCACAAAAGGGTCGGTGGAGTTTTCCAGAGTTGAAAGAGATTGCGATAGATCAGAATGAATATTGGGAACCTGATGTAATGTTGATTGAAGCAAAAGCGAGTGGACAACCTTTAGCAGATGAATTAAGGTTATTAAATCTACCTGTTTCCACATTTAGTCCTGGTAGGCGAAAAGGTGGTGGAGGTATGGATAAGACGATGAGGATGCACATTGTATCGCCTATTTTCGAATCGGGAAAAGTGTGGTATCCTGATGGTGAGAAGTTTGCGGANGATGTNATAGAAGAGGTTGCATCTTTTCCGAATGGAGATCANGATGATTATTGTGATAGNATGACGTTAGCATTGATGCGTTTTAGGCAGGGTGGTTTTATAGATCTAAGAGGCGAAGAGATTCCAGAGGACTGGTATCCAAAAAGAGCAAGGGAATATTATTAATGTCAGGTTTTGGTGAATTAATAAAACAGGGTCTTAAATCTGCGACCAAGGCTATGGTTAAGAAGGGTAGCACTGTTAGTTCGAAGAAGATAGATAATGGTGTTGTTGAAAAAGTAAATCCATATGCAAAAACTGTTACTATACAATCTAAGGACGGAAAATTAAGAGAGACTGTAAAAGCTGAAGAAGTTACAGTACAACCTGTTAGAAGGAGAACGAGAGACGAGAGTGTTTTTCTTGCACCAGATGAGGCGTTTACTCCAAGAAGAATTGGAGATTTTTCAGAATCTGAATTAGCAGATATGTCTCAAGGTCAGATAAGACAAACTTTAATTAGAGATCCTAACATGCAAAGCTACGCAGATTTAGCAAAAGCAGCACCGGGTGATAGTGCTATTATGAAACGGATTAGATTCATAGGACAGAATCAAGTCCCAGGATTGAGAAAGACAACAGAAGAGAAAAACAAATTTAGAGAAGCAGCGAAACAAGCGAAACAAGANAAAAAGAATCAAGCCGTGAAAGCAGAACAACAAGCGAAAAAAGAGNGAGCAAAAGCAGCAGCTGACTTACAAAAAAGTATAGCTCGTCAAAAGCCACCAACAATAAATGCACCGGGTATTGATGGTGATACAAGAAAACTAATGCAGGCTTTTCAAAGATACAAAGACACAGGAAGCTGGAAAAGAGGTGGTGCTGTGAGAGCGAGCCAAGGAGTTTACATAGAAATTGAAAATAGATTCTCTGATAGAATGTTACCAAACAAAAAACGAACCACGAGGATATACTAATGGCAATAGAACCTAGACAAATCGCAGGAATGGTGGAACCATCTATGGGAGCAGGTGGACCATCGATGGTGGACGATGATGCTGAAATCGAAGTTTCAGTAGATGAAACAGAAGAAATGCCCGAGGGCATTGAGATGGCTGGCGAAGAAGAAATTGAAGTTGAAGCCGAAGAATATAATCACACAGCCAATCTTGCAGAAGTTCTTGATGATTCTGTTCTAGGAGATTTGTCTTCTGATATTCAATCAAAGTTTCGTGAAGATGTTGAATCAAGAGAGGACTGGGAAGAAGCGATTGCAAAAGGTTTAGGTTTGCTTGGTATCAACTACGAAGACAGAAGTGAGCCGTTCATGGGTGCTAGTGGTGTAACTCATCCACTTTTATCAGAAGCAGTGACCCAGTTCCAAGCACAGGCTTACAAAGAAATGTTACCAAGTGGCGGTCCTGTAAAGACCCAGATCCTTGGTGCACCGACCAAGGAGACTGAAGATCAGGCACAGCGTGTAGAAGATTTTATGAATTATCAGTTAACCGAGGTCATGGAAGAATACGATGCTGACACAGACCAGATGTTGTTTTATTTGCCGTTAACAGGTTCTACTTTTAAGAAAGTTTACTTTGATGAAACTAAAAAAAGAGCCGTGTCTAAGTTTGTACCAGCCGAAGATTTAGTAGTTCCGTATTCTGCNTCTGACTTAATGACAGCAGAAAGAGTTACACATGTTGTNACAATGTCGTATAATGATGTTCGCAAACTACAAGTAGCAGGAGTATATAGAGATGTTGAATTATCTGAAGCAAGCGATGGCGAAGACGAAGGTGCTATCCAAGAGCGTGCTGACGAGTTGTTGGGATTACGTCCAAACTACTCTGATGACTCTTATACGTTACTGGAATGTCACATTGACTTGGATCTGGAAGGTTTTGAAGACTTGGATATGGAGGGGAATCCTTCGGGGGTTATGCTCCCTTATATTGTTACCATTGATCAAAACTCTGGAAAAGTGTTATCGGTGGTTAGAAACTTTAGAGAGCAAGACCCATTAAAGAGAAAAAGACAATATTTTGTTCATTTCAAATTTTTACCAGGTTTTGGTTTTTACGGATTCGGGTTACTGCACACAATCGGTGGATTATCTCGTGCAGCGACATCGATTCTAAGGCAGTTGATCGATGCGGGTACTTTATCTAATCTCCCAGCTGGTTTTAAGTCGAGAGGTGTTCGTATTCGTAATGATGATGAGCCTCTTAATCCTGGTGAGTTCAGAGATATCGATGTACCGGGTGGTGATCTCAAAAATTCCATAATCCCATTGCCATACAAAGAGCCATCTGCCACATTAGCGAACCTTTTGGGCGTTGTTGTTGACTCTGGAAAGCGTTTTGCACAGGTCGCTGATGCAAAAATAGCGGATGTTAACTCACAAGCACCTGTTGGAACGACTGTTGCACTCATTGAACAGGGTTCAAAGATCATTTCAAGCATACATAAGCGACTACATTACGGGCAAAAGCAAGAATTTCGCATGCTATCGGAGATTTTTAGCGAAAATCCCGTTCCATACCCATATTTTGTTGGAAATGTGCCTCCAGAGACCATGCAACAGGACTTTGATGGTCGTGTAGACATACTTCCAGTGTCAGATCCNAACATTTTTTCTATGNCACAGCGATTATCNCTTGCTCAAACACAATTACAGATGGCACAAGCCGCACCACAGATGCACAATCTTCGTGAGGCGTACAGAAGGATGTATGATGCGTTAGATATTAAGAATATTGACGCAATTTTGCCCGAGCCACCACAACCAGCACCTATTGATCCAGCAACCGAGAACGGAAATGCACTAAAAGGTATGCCTTTACAGGCTTTTCCCGAGCAGGATCACGAAGCACATGTTAGAGCACACATACCTTTCTTGGCAAATCCAGCATCACAGGCAAATCCACAAGGATTTTTGATGTTACATGCACATGTACAAGATCACATAGGCATGATGGCTCGAGATCAGGTNACAGCTTTCTTCCAAAAAGCTATAGAACAAGCTCAAGCAGAAGGTCAGCCAATTCCACAGATGGATCCTGCAGCAGTAGAAGCAGCGATTGCTCAACAAACTGGTGAAATATTGAATGAATTACTACCATCATTAGCACCAGCAACACCACCAGATCCTTTGGTTGAGATCAGAAAACAAGAACTTGAGAATGACTCAGCAGAGCTACAGCGTAAAGCAATGAATGATCAGATGAATTTTCAGATTGACGCTGCCAAATTACAACAAGCTTATGAACTTGCACAACAAAGACAACAACTACAGTCAAACATCGCTGANGATAGAAACGATGTAAATGTTTATAGAATAAACATGGCTGCNGCAAAAGCTAACAAAAAGAAGTAAATTGTGATAAAAGTATATTATGGATCCTGTAACTATATCAGTAGCCGTAGGAGTGGCATCGAAAGCATTTGACGCAATCAAAAAAGGATTTGCAGTAGGTCGTGATATTGAACAAATGTCTGGGGACATNGGAAGATGGATGGGAGCCGTATCTGATGTTGATAATGCNGAAAAACAGGCAAAAAACCCTCCATTATTTGGTAAATTATTCAAGGCTGGGTCTGTAGAAGAAGCGGCTATGGCAGCTTTTGCTGCAAAAAAGAAGTTAGAAGAACAGCGATACGAGCTAAAAATGTTCTTGAATATGACTTATGGCCCACAAGCCTACGATGATTTACTCAAGATGGAAGGACAAATACGCAAAGAACGACAGCAAACAATATACAAACAACAACAGTTGAGAAGACAAATTGGTGAAGCTATTACTTGGTTAATAGTTGTAGCTATCATAGGTGGTTTTTGCGTATTAGTTGCAGGTATTTGGATGAAAAAAGCAAAAGCAGAGAACTACATACAGATGACAGAGGGTTATAAATTCAAACCTAGAGACTACACAAACCAACAAAAGATATGGCAAGGTAAAAAAAAAACGGTTAAGTATACAACTTGTAGACTTAAAAAGAGAATTACGTCAAAATACACAGACAAAAGAGCGTGTATCTATCAAGGAGGTAACAAAACTTTTACCATGTTAATTGAAAGTTGGTGTCCAAAAAAGTATAAATGTGTGTATGATCCTAACGGCACAGAGCCAGACATCGATAAAGTCATGGAAAGTTTACGAAGTATAGGTAAAAAATGACACAGAAAAAACTACAAAAAGACTCTATTTTAAATCAATACGACCTCGATGGTGACAACACAATCACAGACGAGGAGCTCCAAAGAGCAAAAGAGATCAAGGAAACAGAGACAAAATTACGCAAAAATCTTGCACAATTACGCATGGCTAGATACACTCTTATAGGTATGGGAGTTTTTACAGTCGCAATGTTTATAGTTCCTATAGAGCGTGTGCAGGCGTTGGCAGATATAAGCAACCTATTTTANATATCAGGNGCTGGTATNGTGGGNACTTATATGGGAACAAGTGCATANATGGCAAAGAACGGAGTTAAATAATGTTACAAGCGTTGATAGGTCCAGTCACTGGACTACTAGATAAGTTTATACCAGATGCAGACAAAAAGGCAGAACTCGCTCATAAGATAGCCACCATGTCTGAAAGACATGCTCAAGAATTAGCACTCGCTCAGATAGAAGTTTTAAAAGAAGATGCCAAGGGCAACTGGTTTCAAAGCTCGTGGCGACCCCTTATTGGTTGGATTTCGGGACTCAGCCTAGGTATAAATTACATGGTATCGCCAATTTGTGCTGGTTTCGGGATTATGATCCCACAAGCAGATATGTCTGTGATGATGCCTTTGATGTTTGGTATGCTCGGAATCGGAGGAATGAGAAGCTATGATAAGATGAAAAAGACGGATACAAAAAAATGATAGAGATAGTCCCAGCAAGCATTTGTCCTATACACAAAATAGCATATACTAAAACAGAAACAGAAGAACCAATACCTTTTGCGGGTGTTGTAACACTTACAACTTATAAATGTCCTATGTGTGCCATTCCTATAGAGGAGACTGAATATGAAAAGGAAAGTTAAAAAAGTCATGAAAGGATTACAAAAGGCTAGTAAAACACATGCACAACAAGCTAAACTTTTAAGAAGTGTTTTGAAAAATGGTAAAAAGAAAAGATCCTAAAGTTGGAACTGGAAAAAAACCAAAAGGTTCTGGTAGACGTTTGTACACTGACGAGAACCCTAAAGACACAGTTAGAATTAAATTTGCTACTCCAGCAGATGCTAGAGCGACAGTCGCAAAAGTTAAAAGAGTTAATAAACCTTATGCAAGAAAGATCCAAATATTGACAGTTGGTGAACAAAGAGCCAAAGTAATGGGTAAGTCAAAAGTGGCTGCTATATTTAAAAAAGGTAAAGAATCTATAAGGAAAGCACATGGCAAGGGTTAGACAGTTTGCAAATGATTTAGGAATAAACTACAATCAGGCAAAAGATTTGATTAATAAGGGTCGCAGTCGAAGAGACGGAGGTTCACAAATATTGGAGAAAACAATGAACAAAGTAAAACCGATCAAAGCAGCTAAAGGAAAATTTCCAGATTTAAGTGGTGATGGTAAAACAACCATGAAAGATATTCTTATTGGTAGAGGTGTAATAGAAAAACCTCAGAACAAAGCAGGTGGTGGAATGCCAAAGATGCCAAAATACAGAGACGGTGGTGCTTTTAGAGGTTGTGGTGCTCAAGTCAAAGGTAAAAAATTCAAAGGAATATTTTAGTGGAAGTTGATTTTACAGACTACACTCAAGCTACGCCTGATGCAACGGCAGTGAGTCAAAGAGATACGTCTGAAGAAGATAAACAAGCGTTACAAACTGCAAGAGGCATAACTGAAACTAATCCGTATGGATACGAAGGATTTTTCAGTAAAGCTTTTGGTATAGATCCATCCAAAATAGACTATTCTGGTATCATGAGTGCTTCTAGTATAAGCGACATTGCAGACGCTAATTACAATCGCTATGTAAATCCTATGAACGATCCTAATAGACCTGGGTTTGACCCAAATAGATTAGCTGGCACTACACAGAGAGATTTAAATAAAGGCTTTGGTTCTTTATTTGGTAGCTCTTTAGGAGAACAAACACAATTAGGTCGAATAAAAGAACAAAAACCAGATCCTTTATCAGGTAAAGATACGTTAGCTTTAAATGTTTTTAGTTTAGTTGGTGGAGGTTTACCTTCTTTAATGGCTAATATAAATGCTAATCCGTCTAACTTTGTTCCAGAGCAAGCACCTCAATATGATCCAACAAGAGACCCAACAAGCAAAGATTATGATTCAGAAACATATGATAAGAGCTACATAAGTGGTGCAATTGATACAATGTTTGGCGAAGGAACCACCCGACAAGCAACAACTCTTGTTGAAGACGCAGTTAATTATCTTAGTAATTTAGGTAGACCTTAGTGTATATAACAGAATTTTTAACCAAATATAAAAAAGATTTAAATAACAGAATTAATGACATAAGTATTTCCTTGACCAGTGGAAGTGCTTCTGATATTGGTCATTATAAGGCAATGGTAGGTGAAATACAGGGATTAACCTATGCGTTGGAACAAATACAAACCCTGCTAAAAAAGGTGGATGATGAGTCTGATAGTACCTGATTACGTTCTAGCACAGAGGAACGCAAAGAAAAAAGCCGAAGAACAAGCTAAAAAGCTAAAATTAATAGAAAGAATACCACAGCCAACAGGTTGGCGAATACTAGTTATGCCGTACATGGGCAAAGAAAAAACTGAAGGTGGTGTTTTTGTACCAGATCCCGTAAGAGAAAGAGAAGCACGAGCCACAGTTACAGCGTATGTAGCTAAAGTCGGGCCTTTGGCTTACAAGGATATTGACAAATTTGGAGAAGACGGAGCTTGGTGTAAAGAGGGCGACTGGGTTTGTATTGGTCGTTACGCTGGTTCACGATTCCAAATAGAGGGTGGGGAAGTAAGAATAATCAATGACGATGAAGTCATTGCAACCATTGTCGATCCTGACGACATTAAATCATACGGAGCTTAGTATGCAAGAAGAAAAAGATAAAGTCGAAGAAGAAATAGAAGAGGGTCAAGAAATAGTAATAGAAGAGGAGAAGGTTGATGATGATAAACAAGAAGTTGTCGCAGATTCCAAAGCTCCAGCCGAGGAGGAGAAACAGGACGCTTCAGATGCTGATGACTTGTCTGAATATTCCGAATCTGTCAAGAAACGCATCAGCAAGCTTACGTCTAAGTTTCGAGAAGAAGAAAGACAGAGAAACGAAGCAATTAAATTTGCTGAATCTGTCAAGAAACAAAACGAAGAATTAAAAGCAAAATTAAATAAGCTAGATACTACATATGTTGGTGAGTTTGACACAAGAGTGCAATCTCAATCTATAGCTGCAAAAGAAGCTTATAGAAAAGCTGTTGAAGAAAATGATGTTGATGCCATGTATGAGGCACAGCAAAATATTTCAAGAATAGCTATGCAAGAAGCTAAATTAGATCAAATGAAAAAAGATAGAGAGGAAGAGGCTGAAAGGGCAAAGTTAAATGGAACAGCATCTGCTCCTGCACAACCTGCACCAGAAACTCCTCCTCCAAGACCAGACCCAAAAGCGGAAGATTGGGCAAAGAAAAACACATGGTTTGGACAAGATCAACCAATGACTTATGCTGCTTTTGGACTACATAAACAATTAATTGAAGAAGAAGGGTTTGACGCAACGTCAGATGAATACTATACTGAATTGGATAACAGAATTAGGTCAGAGTTTCCGCATAAATTTCAAGAAACTCAAAAAAGATCTAATAGTCCCAGAGTCGCCTCTGCTGGGACAACGGCTTCAAAGTCGTCAACAAAGGGACGCAGAACAGTCAAATTGACTCCATCGCAAATAGCCATTGCGAAACGATTGAATGTTCCGCTTGAAGAATACGCTAAATATGTGAAGGAGTAGGAAATGGCAGAAAAAAGAATATCACGAGAAGCAGAAAGTCGTGCAAATAATACGAGGAGAAAACCTTGGCAACCTCCAGCTAAGTTGGATGCACCTCCACCCCCAGCAGGGTTTGAACATAGATGGATCAGAACAACCATTCGTGGTGAAGATGATAAATCAAATGTTTTTTCTAGAATGCGAGAGGGATGGGAACCAGTTAGAGCAGATGAATATGGCTCAGAAGCTGCAAAGTATCCAGTAATAGAAGAGGGTAAAAACAAAGGAATTATTGGTGTCGGTGGTTTAATGTTGGCACGAATA
>FUFK010721746.1_pt1 | contig 10260 bp, 7 predicted proteins | sample 1021851 | NCBI WGS metagenome assembly FUFK01 (sample SAMEA51879418, study PRJEB19060) | metagenome
AACTTTGGCAATACCACTTGCNNTNAGCGTTGCTCATATTTATCCGGTGGACTATGAATTGATACCAAGCATTCGTCGCAATGTAATCATAATTACGGAATCAGTGGTGCAGGTCCAGCGCATTATTTACAGTGTAGCCACGTTTGGTAACACCGGAGCACGACAGGAAGACTTTGATTCAGTGAAGGTGATCCCAGCGCGTAGGCTCAAAGCTGACATTGTAGCACAAGTAGCAGAAGAATATCGAGAGTGGACCTATCCAAACGAAATGGCTGACGGTGGGACATATCACGCATTGCCATTGATTATGTTTGATACAGCTAACAGTGTGTTCGACATCGAATCAGAGAATGACAACAGCGAAGTTGGCAAAGTCATGGCATCTTTGAAGGAGAACTTCGATGGGTTCCCCATCATAATTATAGCTCACACTGCCAAAGCATTGGGTTCTGGTGAGTCCGATATGTTATCTCCACGGGGTGCCAGTGCATGGACCGGAGATGCGCAGGGCGTTTACACTATGTTCCGGGATTCTGAGACAGAAGATCGTATCCTACAAGCTACCAAAGTGCGTTTCCCCACAGACTATCAAGAGTTAACGTTTACACTGGTGTCGAACAGCGAACACCATAAGGACGTTCTGGGTTACGATGACATACTTTATTTCACTCACGCCTATGCCCGTCCACTTAAAGATGGTGAACGCAAGTCGAGCAAGGATAGGGCAAAGCTGAACAAGGCCAATGAGAAGTTACAAGAATTATGTGACGCTTTGGTCCGGTTAATCCGGAAGGAACCGGGTCAGTCTCGCTCTTACTATGAACGGCTATCAGCAACCAAAGGCGGTGTATCAGGATCTCAGTCCCGCAAGACAGAGGCAATCGATCACTTAATAGGCGAAGGACTTGTAGAGAACGTGCCACTGCCAGACCAGAAGGGCAGACAAACTCACGGATTGTTTATCAACGAACAAAAAATTACCAACGATAGATTAGACGATGAGGATTTGCCGTTCTAACGGAGAAAAAATATGGACGATAGAGAGACAATAACAGAACAATTACGAAGACAGTGGGAAGCAATTATTGAGAACGATAAGGACAAGAACCTTACGCCCGGTGAGCTAATCAGAAAAAGAGCGAGGGAAGATCTTCGAAGGGAACTTGATGAGAAAAATAAAGACAAGGATTAGTGTCCGAAAACATTGTGCCGTACTTCGGGTTCTATCCAAGTGGGGTAGAAGTGATACAGCAGGCAGTATTCAGGCACCAAGTTGAGGCGCGGAAAGTTCAAGCCACAACATCACCGGAGCTTAACCTAAAGCTCCCACCACCACCTATTGCATCCAGAAGGGGTTTGATAGTAGATATAATTGTATAACTGAGAATGGAGAATGAAATGTTACAGGAAGCAGTGCTCGCAGTTGGGATGCAGATTACTTGTATGGCGGTTGCGGTATACCACGAGGCACGAGGTGAAGGTACAGCCGGTATGGCAGCAGTAGCGCAAGTCATTACTAACCGTGTTCATGACCCACATCGATGGCCTAATACTATCTGTGAGGTGGTGTCCGAGGGTCCAACCTTGAAATGGGACGCAAACGCTCCACTTAGAAACAAATGTCAGTTTTCATTTTATTGCGATGGCAAAAGTGATGTACCCACGGATTTTAAGTCGTTTAGTAAATCGGTAAAAATTTCTGAAGACATTTGGTATAGCCACGGTTTGAGTGCTGATATAACGGACGGAGCAACTTACTACCATGCAACGTCAATCCCAAAACCTAAGAGTTGGCCCTACAAATATATAATGACTATCAACAACCATAAATTCTATAAATAATGCTAAATGTTCTAAATGTTCTAAATGTTCCGAAATTAATTGTAAAAAACCGAACATATGTAAATAGTGGTAAATCTGAAGGAATCAATCGTCAGAGAGAGGGGCTATTTTGTAGCCCTCTCACGCCGATGATTAGATACGTTCGTTCTGTTCGTTTTTACTATAGTCAAAACAGAACGATCAAACGGCTTTTTGGAGCATAAAAATGGCAGACAAAAATAACGACAAAAACAAGAGCAAGAAACCATCAAAAAAACCTGAACTAAAATTGGTTAAAACTCCTATATGTTCGGAATCTGAAACGTCAGACAAAAAAATCCGAACATATAAGAAGAACTCACAACGTCCTAATGCGAGACAGTATGACAGGGAAGCTATTACTAAATTAGTATGCTCGGAACTTGCTCTCGGTAAATCTCTACGCTCAATTCTTGATGCCGATGACAAACTTCCGTCAGCTTCAACTTTCCTCGATTGGATTGGGGCCGACTCTTTTTTAGCGGAACAATACGCGCACGCGAGGCAGATGGCCTACGAGCTACTGGCTGATGAGATCGTAGCAATAGCCGACGAGAACTACACNACTGATGAGCATGGTGTGAGGGAACGTCTAAGCTCCGAGGCGATCCAACGCAACCGACTTCGTGTTGACACAAGGAAGTGGATGCTAAGTAAGATGCTACCCAAAGTGTATGGCGATCACACCAAAGTTACGAACGAACACACGGGCAAGGACGGGGGGCCGATCCAACTGGCGGCGGTCGATCTTCGGAACTTGTCAGACTCCGAGCTTGATGATATGCAACGATTGCTCGACAAGGTAGGGAGTGATGAGTCTAGNTGAGAATGTAAACACAACAAGTCCTGCTGTACTGCGCGATCTTATCCGGACAGAGAAAGAGAGACGGGCTGCGAGTGCTTCGCTCTACGAGTTTGTCAAGCAGAGTTGGCATGTTGTGGAGCCGGGCGTAAAGTTTATCGAGTCGTGGCACATCGAAGAGATATGTGAACACTTGGAAGCAGTCAGTGATGGTGAGATACAGAAGTTGCTTGTCAACATACCACCACGACATAGTAAGAGCACGATAGTTAGTGTGATGTGGCCCATGTGGGAGTGGCTAACCCAACCGGACCAGAAGTTCTTATGCGCGAGTTACTCAGGCAACCTCAGCATACGAGACAACCTCAAGGCGCGAAGACTTGTCCAATCCCCGTGGTATCAAGAACGTTGGGGCCATATGTTTAAACTGTCGGGCGATCAGAACGCCAAACAAAGATTCGAGAACGACAAGACCGGATACCGACTAGCCACATCGGTTGGTGGTACGGCAACGGGTGAAGGGGGATCGAGACTGATCCTTGACGATCCGCACTCCGCACAAGAAGCGCAGTCAGATACAATGCGAGAGAGCGCACTGGATTGGTTCGACATGGTTTGGTCCACCCGACTGAACGATCCGCGCAATGACGCAATGGTCACCATCATGCAACGACTGCATGACCGAGATATCTCAGGTCACATCTTGGATGACATCGGGGGTTGGGAACATCTGATGATCCCAGCCGAGTGGGATGGTGTACCGAGGCGGTCGGTCCTCGGAGTGTATGACCCACGGCAAGTCGAGGGCGAACTGATTTGTCCGGAACGGTTTGGCGAGAAGGAGATCACCGAACTCAAGCAGTTGTTGGGAACGTATGGCACGGCAGGCCAGTTGCAACAAGACCCGACACCGAGCGAGGGCGGTATCCTACGCACGCAATACTTTGAGTTGTGGCCTCACGATCAGGGGCTACCACCGTTTGAGTATATCCTACAAAGTTACGACTGTGCCTTTACGGAAAAGACAACGGGTGACCCAACAGCCTGTACAGTCTGGGCGATGTTTACCCACGAGGGCGAGAGGGGCGTGATGTTGATCGACGCATGGTCTGAGCACCTGACTTATCCAGACCTTAGGGCCAGAGCAATCAAGGATTGGAACACCGAGTATGGGGGGATGAGTAAGGACAGCCCATACAGCCGAGCACGTAGACCGGATCGGATATTGGTTGAGGCCAAGGCCAGTGGGCAATCACTCTTACAGGATTTGCGATTGGCTAAGGTGCCTGCCGTAGGGTACAACCCACACAATGCAGACAAAGTCAGTCGAGCACATCAGGCCGCACCGATCTTGGAACTGGGCATGGTGTGGATACCAGAGAGCAAAAAGAATCCGGGCCATCGGGTTAGTTGGGCTAACGACTTTTACAACGAGTTGACTAAATTCCCAGTGGCCGCACATGATGATTATGTAGACACATTTACCCAAGCTATGATATATCTCAAAAATGATCGTTGGTTTGAGCTACCGCAGGCGATGGATATCGATGAGCCTATTAAGCCCGACAAGCCAAGGATCAATCCTTATGCGGTGTAGGAGAACGGCATGGTAGCTGACCTCATATCAGTCGAAGAGGCTTACGGACAAGATCCGGTCACGGGCGAAATCGACATGGATAAGTTCCGACAGTTTGCCGCGCAACAAGAACAGATACTAGCTAACAAGCCACCAGCTAGCCGCGAGATGCAATACCTTGCGGCCAACCCTGACGTTATGCAAAACGCTAAAGAAGAACTAGCCAAAGCATCACGAGACAACGAGCGACTACGGACCAACCCGATAGGCGCGACAAACTTTATTGAGAATGTAGCCAGAGAGCATTACCTAAACTTTGGTAAGCAAGAAGGGCGCGAGGGATTTGGCATAATCGATCCTCGCATGAAGAACTTTGCAAATATTATGGCTAACACCTACGACGCGGAAACTGGAAGTGGGGAAGACATCGTTATCAAGCCAACGTTTAATACAGGTGCAAACACGATTGAAGATTTTGCAAAGTATACATCAGGTATAAACCAGAATCTTTACGATAGGTTGATTGATCGTTTTCAGGGAGACACCAACGAGGACAAAGCTCCGGGTCGGGTGGATGAGGTTCTACAATTTATGTTTACACCCAACACTAGTGGTAACACTGGCTTTGAAATATTCGGTGGCTCTGAATCTCTAGCTCAAGCGTATGATCAGTTAGGAGTAACTGGTGAGGGTGAATCCTATGCTGACAAACAAGTACGAGATTTACTTAATCTTGTGAAAAAGTATGAGATAGATACCACGAGCTTAGACTTGGGTGACGTAGGTGACCGAGCCGTAACACAAGAGTTTAGTGGACCGAATGCATTTCAAGATGCGACAAGTGCATTTATGAATAGCATAGGATCAGTTCCACCATTGGGTGTACTTGGGATGCTTGGTTTGGCTGGCAAGGTAGCAAGCAATTTTGGAAAGTATGGAGCGACAGACGCAGAAACAAAATTGAGATACGCAATCAATGAGGCGTTTGGCTTTGGTCCGGGTGGTCCCGGAGATACTCGTGATTCATCTATATCCTTATCAGGAACCTATGGAAATCTTGGAGAAACTGATAGAAGTTTGGTAGATTAATGAGCAAGAAGTCTCTCAAAGATAGTTTGCAATTAAACAAACCGAGACGCACGCCTAATCACCCAACCAAATCGCACGTTGTAAAGATCAACGACAATGGCACCGAGAGATTAATCCGGTTTGGTCAACAAGGTGTGAGCACAGCGGGCAAACCCAAGAAGGGCGAATCCAAAAAACAAAAGGCCAGACGTAAGTCGTTCAAGGCTAGACACGCCAAGAATATTGCCAAGGGTAAGACTTCGGCCGCGTACTGGGCGAACAAGGTCAAGTGGAACGAGGGTGGTCGTGTGCTTGGGGTTACCGGAGATGATCCACTATCCGAGGCAATGACCGGAACGTTAGGGCAGTTTCGTACTACACAAGATCGTAATCCACGGACTGTAGCACGGGAAAAAAGTACGTTAGCTGATGTAAACGACGATGGTTACATTGATATCCTAGATGCCTATGAGTTCTTGCGTCCGTCTTACCCAACCGAGATTGCTGGGGCATTGAAGCAAGCTGGCAGTAACATCAGTCAGGGTGACATTGCAAAAGGCATGGCGATGGCTGGCTTGGGTACGTTGATGGCTGCGGATTACATTCCGGGGGCGAAGTTTGCTACGAGCACGATAGGCAGACCGATCAAGAGTTTCTTACAGGAAGTTGGACAGAAGTTACCCGACACTTCTGTGTTAGAAGCTGCGAGTTACAAGGGCCGACTTGATGACGCCCTTGGTGGCATGGAGCAGAAAACCCTGACTCCTGATCAGGTAGAGGCAGCGCTTAAAGATAAAGTCGGACAAACTGAGAAGCGGTTTATTCAACCGGAACTGGAAGACGCAAGGTATCAAGCCAAGCTACAGGAGATGGCTGGCGAAAAACCAAACCAAACTGTAACGACAGAGTACCTACAGAAAGCGTTGCGGAGACGAATGCCGAAGTCGGGTGCAATTCGGGAGGAACTATTAAAATTTGATGACACTGGTGTTGTTCCAGAGTATGCAACAACCATGAGAAGACCGAAGGAGATTTCCCCCGGTTATGATCCTATCGACTCGGATGAGTATCAAGAGTTACTCGTAGGACTAACTCCGGAGATGGCAGTTAAATATCAAAAAGAAAATATGCGTACACAAGGTGGCGATTACTTTGATTTGCCTAATCCACACTACGATGGGTATGAGAACACGATATTCCACATACGGAGTGATAGATTTCGAGACAATGCTATTCCGGGCCAGAAGGGAATGGAAGAGCCGAAGAACGTGACGTTTGCGGAAGAGATGCAATCGGACACGGCAATAATGAAAGCTAAACTTGGCGAGTTTGATGTCAATACTGAAATAGATTTAAGTTCGCCCAGAATAAATGCAGACAAAAGAAATTTAGAAATAATTATAAGCGATGAGATTGTCCGTAATCCCGAAAGCAAAGAGACTTACGAGATTTTATCGGGTGGGCAACTTGGAGACATCTCAGCGGTGAGAGATGCAATATACGAAAACATACAACGCGCATTCCGTGAACTAGATAACGAAAAAATAACTCTTGGTAACAAAGCCAAGCTACAAAAAGAAATACAGGACGAAATAGGAGAGATTAAAGACGATATACACCTCCAAAAGCTATTTATTTCAGAATACCAAATGAAAGGAAATTTTACTAAGCTTCTAGATACCCAAAAGAAACTTGCAGGACTGCGCTATGAGCGTGATCGGTTAGAAATAAAACAAAGATTTTTAAATCGAATAGTTACGCCGCCGGGTGTGCCTAAAGGCTTTCCATTCTTGAAAGAGTGGCCCAAGTTAGCAATGCAACGATTAATCAACGAGGGTGTTGATAATGCTGACGATGCAATTGGGTGGGTCAGTGGTACGCAATCGGCAGATATGCGTGAAAGTAGACGCTACATAGAGTCTTTCGATTATAATCCAAGCGAGGGTTATTTTAGTTACTATGACCCAGTAAGAAAGCAAGAGTTTAAAGATGAGATTTCAGTATTGGGGAATAGAAATCAAGAGGTGATACGGGAGCGATATGGCGAAGAAATAGCAGACATCATCTTTCAAAACACGGATGGAAACGAACAAGTCGGGCGTGCATTCGATAAGGATATTGCCGTTGATTTGATAGAGAATGGAAAAAATACAGCCGATGGTCCGAGACAGTTATACGACACTGTCATGGTCAAGGAAGCCAAGAAGATCGGCAAGAAGTATGGCGTAGAACCATATCAGACACCGAACGGTGATTGGCGAATGGACATCACGGACAAGATGCGTGAGGACTTTCTAACCGATGTAACTTATGCCGAGGGTGGTTCAGTCGAGCTAGACTTGGGTATGGACGAAAGAGATTTCCAAAGAGAAGTAACCAAACAGAGATCTAATCTTGCTGACTATAATAACGATGGTCGTATTGATAGTTTAGATGCCTTGTTGTTGGGATATGACATTGTTGTTCCTACTGACCCAAGAGATATCGGAAGTGACGCGATAGATGCTTTGAAGAATATTCAAGCTGGTCAATATATACCAGCCCTTGCGGCAGGAACTGCTGCACTTCTAGGAACATCCGAGTATGCACCCGCTGCGGGTCAAGTGTTGAAAGGTGTAACGAGACCCTTACGCAAAGCCCTGAAACAATACGATCCAAACATTGTCGAGAGCCGTGCCGAAGAAATTGTTAAGGGTGCAGAGAGTAGAGGCGGTAAAGGTCCGAGAGATGTAGGTGACACTGGCAAAGACGATTATTCTCGATTGACCAAAGAAGAGATTGATCCGGTAGGATACCAAGCAACTAAAATGGATAAACCTATTGAGAAGGTAGATATTGAAGAAGAACAAGTCGTGGAGATGTTACCTCGCAAAGAAATTGGTATCGAAGATATTGAGGGCGATGTTGTTTTACCTTTCTATGGGGATAGGGCAAGCACCGGAAAAAGAATTACACGAGTGGATGACATTGAGTTCGAAACACCCGTAGATACCGAGGGCGGTAAGGATTTTATGCGAGGTGAAGCAGCGCAATCTAAAGACAAGGCAATATGGGCATCCGAGCAAGCAATCATTCGAAGATTGAACGACAGAGCGAAACAAGTAGCTGACGAAACGGGGAAAGACGTTCTAGCTATTACTGGCACAATGTCACCGAACGCAATTGATTTTAACACGATGGGTCCAGAAGCGTTGGCAGAAATGGTAGCAGTGACAATAACTCGTGGTGGTATCAAGAAAAAAGACATCAAAGAATTCAACGCGATGATGAAACGCCAGATAACAAAAGACCCAGATTTAGCTCCGGTAAAAGATTGGCCCGGTCTCGATGCTCCAAATCTTAGGGAATATCTCGTAGAAGCTCCGAGTAAAGTTCGCAAAAAATTTATGAGATTGATGGAGAAAAAAGATCCACAAGCAATGGGTTTACCTTCTCCGGGTAAAGCAAGACTAGCGGTGACGGACAAAGAACAACTGATGCTTGGCCCCGGAATGTTTGGTGGATCGATTGGTAAAATAGATGTTGATGCTGACATCATTACAGATCCTTTAGTTCCCCATAAAACTTACAACACACAACTTCGTGGGGAGTATATCGGAGAGATAGATCCCGTGCCTCAAAGCGAATTGTTCAGAGATCTGTATGAGAAAAGGAAATATGTCAAAGTTGCAGGAAGACCAGAGAACGAGGCTCATAAAACCTACACAATGAAAACACAACTACCTGCTCAAGAAATTACGCCTGAGATTGTAGATCGTGTAATGACTGCTGCTGAGCGTAAAAAACGTGGCTATCAAGAGGGTGGAAGAGTTCCGGGTAGACTAGGAAAATACGTTTCTGATGAGACTATCGAACAAGAAGTATCGANAATGTTTGGGGATCAGATTGAAGAAGAAGTAATGCCTTATGAACAATCGCTCCTTGATAAAGTTTTTGGTACTATACTTGGAGCACAAGCTACAGGGGGGTTAGAACTTCAATCACGAAGAGACTTGATGCCCATACAATTTTGGGACGGTGAGAAAATTACCATCGAAGAAGTTAACAGAGATCAAATCCGAGGTTTTGCACAACTTGGTTTAGTCAAACAAATAAATGATAATTTAATTATTGATGGCTCTGCTAGTTTACAAGGCGGTGCCGGAAGAATACTTGATAACCCATTCCAAGGTGCCATAGGTGCGGGGCCAATCGAGGGTGGTATAACCTATCAAACAGATCAAGGTGATGTCCGATTTGGGGGAAGATACGATCCTAGCTCTGAAGAAAAGTTCGTTGGCATCGAAGGAAAATTACGATTTGCCAAGGGTGGGGTTTACAACGCCAAAAAAGTTGACATGATGGCTGATCAGATACTGGAGGCATATGATGTCTGACGAAACTATGATGGAAGAAGAACAGCAAGGCGAAACTGTCGCTATCCCAAATGAGTTAGCAGAGGTTGAAGAAACGGAAGACGGTGGTGCTTTTGTTCGTCTTGAAGAAATGGAGTTGAGCCAAGAACAAAGGCTTGCACATTTTGCTAATATTGTCGAAGAGGTAGACCAAAATAAACTCAACACTGCAATCATTGATCTAGTAGACAAGATTTCTAAAGACAAAGAGTCCAGAGAGAAACGCGACAAACAATACGAATTAGGTTTACAACGCACTGGACTTGGTGATGACGCACCGGGTGGAGCACAATTCGAGGGTGCTAACCGTGTGGTACATCCAATGTTAATCCAAGCGTGCGTTGATTTTTCCGCACGATTTATGAAGGAAGCGTTTCCGTCGAACGGACCTGTCAAAAGTAAAGTTCAAGGTGAGCAAACACCAGACAAGCTAGAAAAAGCCAGACGGAAGACAGATTTTATGAACTGGCAAACTACGGAACAGATGCCTGAGTTCCGTGCTGAACTCGAACAACTTAGTACCCAACTCCCATTGGGTGGTGGTCAGTACATGAAATTTA